>JACCDW010832169.1_pt1 | contig 74470 bp, 75 predicted proteins | sample 7449781 | NCBI WGS metagenome assembly JACCDW01 (sample SAMN15323449, study PRJNA562643) | freshwater metagenome | isolation source: river surface water | place: USA:Blue River Watershed | collected 2017-08-18
AATCAAAAATTTCGTATTTTTTATAATAACATTATACGATATAGATGAGTAAAGATGATTCTACAACTTTCTTATCACAGTTTTCCAATAAAATATACCCAATTTCACCGGCATCTCCATTAGAAATACCAAACTGTGGTAAAGACCCTTTTTTTGCCGAAACCATTTTCCAATTCAGTGATATATATTCAAATTCAAACAATTATAAAAAAACAATAAATCTAGATTTAAATACAATAGTATTATGTTCAATTGAATCTGAAAAAATAAAAAATATAATTCCGATAAAATTGCAAGAGATACATATTAAAATAATAAAAAATATAATAAAAACAAAACCAAATTATTTTATTTTGTTTGAAAGATTATTTTCTATACTTATATTGAATGAAGAACATTGGAATCCAACAGTAGTTCCTTATATTATAATACTGTTTAAAAAAATTTATAATTCTATTTACACTTATAAAATGAATAATTTTTATTACGGAATTCAAACAAAAAAAATATGCAAAACAATAATCGATTTTTTATTACATATTATAATATTAAATGATACATATTTGCATAAACATCAACATATATTTAAAATCAATATGAAAAAATTAATCGAAGTTTGTTTGAATTTAATCGATGAAACAAAACCAAAACCAATCCTCGAAAAAATAGCCAACTATTTTCTAAAATAAACGTTTTATTATTATAATGCACAATATTTTATATATTATATAAAATATAGTAAATAAGATCGCACCGAACATTCTAGCGTGTAATACTTAAAGCATAAGGATTGCCTTTAAGACTATCCAAAATACTGGGTTCATTGCGGTCCATTTGAATTCCGGAATATAGTCCAGAGGTTCCCTGTAATTTTCCAAAACTTTCGGCACCAGGAGATTGATAGGGCATAGTCGGCACACTATCGCGCCCATTAACCAAATAGGAATCTTTCGCCTTGCCCTTCATATTAATATCCCCATTCATCAATTTCATATTTCCTTGAACCATATGACCTTTAATAGTGGATGATTTAATATCATTATTTCTTTGATTATATTCGGCATCATATGTACGAACTTGACGAGTTCCACTTCCGGCACCCGCCACACCCGCATAATAAAAATCATCCGTTGTTCTGCGATTTGTATCAAAGGGTTGAACACCGGAAACTTTATATCCGCCTCCATTTTGATTGGCATTTGGTAATAAATGGAATTTAGAGTTTTCTGTAGTTTCGCGAATAGTGGTTCCCAAACGGTCGGCCGGGTTAAACACATAAGAATTGGACACAGTAGTGCCAGGATTTTGATATGGGCGCAATGTTCCAACTGTATTTTCTCTGCGAGAAGGACGCAATGCGTCTAAAAGAGGTGCAACAACGGAACCAATTGCCCCACCAACGCCTCCGAAATATTGCCCCTCGTCATTTTCCGTACGATTATTTGGATACGCCACTTTAGACTGAATACCATAATCACCAGTATTGGCAAATTGGCGACCATTTGCATTCGCAACACCAACAGGAACTGCACCTAATTGAATATTGGTAGATGGCATATATTCACCGGTGGAATATGTGGCCTGATTTGCTCCGCCGGCAACACCAGTATAAGATGTGGTGGTTTCTGTGCGCGCTTGATCATGGAAAACGGGAATACTGTGCAATGTTTGCCCTTTTTGAATACCCACAGTAGTAAAGGCGCGGGTATGTCCCTGTTCTAAAGAATTGAATTCATATGTATTATCGTGACCATGACGTTCCATAACACCCATTTGGTCCATGGTAGCATTTTGTTTAATCATACTATTAGCCGGACCTTCATGACCCAATAACATGAATCCGGATGCTTTAGGTTTATTTGCAACACGTAATTCATCAACCCCGCGGTCTAACCATTGGTCACGCATGCCCATACCGGCATTAAATCCACCGGAACCCTCAGTAGTATATCCCAATCCCAACCCTGGACCGACCCGCTCTTCGGCAAAAGGTTTGACATTGGCCATACGGGAACTAGGATTTACACGGGATTGATAAAAATCGTTGACATTTGGAGCACCATATGCCCATTGTAAATTGGTACTGGGAGAAAAGAGAGGAGATTGCTCTTTTTTGGAAATATATTGTGAACCAGACCCGTTCATATTGTCTAAAACACTTTCCGTGGAATTAGAATCGATAATAGTATTTCTTAAAGTACTTCCAAAGAAAGGAACCATGTTATTATGTTGAAAATAACTGCCATTGACAGTTTCGCCAGTAAGAGAAGTGTATGTAGGATTAACAGCACCGGAATCCTGAGGGGAAGCGGCTTTAACAATACCGGACGAATCAGTAGAGAAGAATTTATCGGTATAGGCATTCGGAGTATCATATTTATTTAAAACGGATAGTTCGCCAGTTACGTCTAAATCGGGAAAAAAAGTGGACGACTCAGTATTAAAATTTTTGTCGGGAATATTAGTATTTGGAAGTCCTTCGCGGGAAGCAAATCCCTCATAATCATTTAAAGTTTTTGATTTTTTATTTTTCTTTTGATTATTAATAAAATACAATCCTGATAAAGCAACGATTGGTAGTGCAATTTCCATTATATTGATAATATTAGTATATATTTATATATTATTATTTATATTTTGTTTTGTTTGACTTTATCTGAAAAAAAAGAATAAATATAATAAAAAACATAAAAATAAAATAATAAAAATTAATACCAACGACATTTATGGAAGAAACAAATTCAAACAAAATCTATTTTTCATTTGGATTTAGATGTTCCTCGGCATCTATCCTAAAACGATTAAACCTAAAACATGAAAGTTATCCATTTGATTGGTTGGTTTCTAATTTACATACAGTAAAGCATTGTTTAGAAGATGGATTCGTGCAATTTTTAAAGCAGGATAATTATGAGAGAAAATATACAAATACTTATGAGTTGGCCGAATCCCGTGATGGATTTATATGTGATGAACATATAATGGCCAATATGTTTTATCAACCCCCTAATATGCAAACCGAAGAAAACACATATAAATGGGCACTGGCGATGAATCATCATAATATAAAAGAATCCAATGATGATTATGAATATTATAGTCGGTGTGTTAAAAGAATGGAGAGTATGTTACAAAACCCTACTAAAAAAACATTCATACATATTGCACCGGCAATGAAACAATCCACATATACTCAAAATATTCAGACAATTCTCAAACAAATGATAGATTTTGATGATTTTATGGCAAAAAAAACGGAAAATATTAATGGATTATTTTTTATATTGATAAAGGGTGTTCCATATGAAGATCCTAGATGTTTATATAAGACGGATAAGGGGAGTAAAATATGGGAAATAAAAGTACCAGATGGGTTTGTGGATGCGGGAGAAAATTTTATGGGGGATTGCGATAAAGTAATTGAATTTATACAAAATACAATTTTGGAAAGAGAATAATTTTATATTATTATATTTTATATAAATTATAATACATAACAGAATGGATATTAAATAGTTTTACAGATGGAAGATCAAGATAATAAAAAATTGATATAAAATTATATTAATTAATTAATTTAATTATAAAATTATATAATGAGCGATAAGACAAAATTATTTATAGAAAAAGCAAAATTAATACATGGCAATAAATATGATTATTCTAATGTTGAATATATAAAATCTTCATTAAAAATAACAATTATTTGCAAAAATCATGGAGAATTTTTACAGAGACCAAATGATCATTTACGAAAAAATGGTTGTCCATTATGTGCAGGTAATAATATACTTAAAACAACAGAAGAATTTATAAAAGACGCAATTGCAAAACATGGAAATAAATATGATTATTCTAATGTGGATTATAAAGGATTAAAAAAAAATATATTTATAATATGTAATATTCATGGTAAATTTGAACAAACACCTGGGAGTCATTTAAGAGGAAGTGGTTGTTTAAAATGTGCTTCTGAAAAAATAGGAAACTTAACAAGAAAAACAACTCAACAATATATAAAAGAAGCCATTGAAAAACACGGAGATAAATATGATTATTCTAAAGTTAATTATACAACAGCACTGAATAAAGTTACTATTATTTGCAAAGAGCATGGAGATTTTAACCAAGTTGCTATAAGTCACTTAACAAGAAGTGGATGTCCACTATGCGCAGGAAATAACATACTAAAAACAACGGATCAATTTATTAATGATGCAATTAGTATTCATGGAGATAAATATGATTATTCTAAAATTAACTACATAAATACAAATACAAAAGTAAATATAATTTGTAAAAAACATTCATATGAGTTTGAACAAACACCTTGTTGTCATTTACAAGGTCAGGGTTGTCCTAAATGTGGAAATAAGTATTCCCCAACAACTAACGAATTTATTGAAAATGCTATAAAAATACATGGAGATAAATATGATTATTCTAAAGTTAATTATCTAAAAAATAAATCAAAAATAATAATTATTTGTAAACAACATGGTGAGTTTAAGCAGAAACCAAATAGTCATTTAAGTGGAATGGGGTGTTTCAAATGTGGAAGAGAATTATGTGTTGAAAAATTAAAAAAATCACAAGAAGAATTTATTAAAGAATCAATTGCAAAACATGGAACAAAATATGATTATTCAAATGTAGAATATAATACTATTAATGATAAAATAATAATTATCTGCAATATACACGGAGAATTTAAACAAACTCCATATAGTCATTTACAAGGACAAGGATGTTTTACATGTGGTCGCATTTCTTGTGGTAAAAAACTAATAAAATCACAAGAAAACTTTATTGAAAATGCTATTAAAATACATGGAGATAAATATAATTATTCCAAAGTTAATTATAAAGGAAATAAATCAAAAATAATAATTATTTGTAAACAACATGGTGAATTTGATCAAAAACCAAATGGACATTTAAGAGGTAATGGATGTCCCCGTTGCATGAATAAGACAGAAGGTATAATGTATAATTATTTAATAAATAATTACGATAATATAATATATCAATATAATGTAGATTGGTGTAAAAATAATCAAACTGCGAAATATTTACCATTTGATTTTTGTATTGAAGATAAAAAAATAATTATTGAACTTGATGGAGATCAACATTTTAAACAAATTATGAATTGGAAATCTCCAGAACAACAATTAGAAAATGATAAATATAAACAAAAATGTGCTAATGAAAATGGATATTCAATAATTAGATTATTACAAGCAGATGTATTTGATGATAAATATGATTGGAAAACTGAATTAATAAATAATATTAAAAAAATAAAAACAGACAATATTGTTCAAAACATTTATATGTGTAAATATAATGAATACGAAAAATTTAATTAACGTCTATCCTAGTATATATGCTATTCTAATTTGTCATATATATATAGGAAAAATCCTAGAATAGACGTTAAATATTTTATGATATAAAAGTAAAAAAATAAAACAAATAAACGTAAAAATAAGAAATAAAGAAATCCCGTGATATATATTATATTTAATTATAAATATAATATACATAATGCCAGCAAATATTACATTTGTAACATGTTATGTTCACGTCTATGAGAATGAACCATTTGCCCATAAAAATGCCCCATGGAGAATAGAACAATTTGAATATATTGCCAATACCGGAGTAAATATTTGTGTATATGGCGATGAAATAACCACGCCCTATTTGGAGGAATCCGCGAAAAAATTCCCAAATGTGAAAATTTTGCAAATGTCCACGCCATATAAACAAACGCCAATATATGAAATATGTCAAATCCCGGGATTATCAATGCCGGAAAGACGGAACGATGCAAAAGATACCGTAGAATATATGGCACTAATGAATGCCAAAATAGAGTTTGTACACGATGCGATAGAAAAGAATCCATGGAATTCCGATATATTTGCATGGATGGATTTTAGTATGGCATATATTTTTGGAAATAAAGCATCCACATTGGAAATATTAAAACAACTTCCTGAACGTACATATATAGATACATTTTTCGCGATTCCTGGATGTTGGCAACCAATTCCTCCGGATAATTGTAGTGCAATAATAAATAATATTCATTGGCGATTTTGTGGAACATTTTTTATGGCCGATAAAATGTCGATGGAAAAATTCCACGAAATATATCGCCAACATTTTCCCCGATTTATTGAGGAACAGAAAAAATTGGTATGGGAAGTGAATATTTGGGCGTGGTTGGAGGCGAACACGGAATGGAAACCGCAATGGTATGATAGCGATCATAATGATCGTATAATCCAAATCCCAGAATAGACATGCATCAATAGTCTAATGTTTCGTATACGGAATTTTCTATAGGATTTCCATTTAAATCCTCTTCGCTATCAGTTTCCCAAAAATTGTCTTCATTCTCCGAAGAAACGGTTGATTCAGTATCTGAATAATTATTGCCAGTATCCATAGAACCTTTTTGAAATATAATGCATTGCGCACAATGTTTTTTCATACCCGAAAAATGGGGACCACTACTTCTAGATAAACAAATTTGCGGAGAATTTAATTCGCCCTTTTCCCAAAAATTATCGACTAATTTGCAAAAATCGGTATTTTTACAGATTTCACCGGCGTTAAATATATCGAACTCGGAAGGATTTTTTTTATAGAAAAAAATTTTAAGTGGATCATAAAAATTTTCCACATGAATAGTTTTGCGACACATAGGGCACGGCATTTTTTCTTCATTTTTAGATCCAAATCGTAAAAGATTACTTGTGTGAGTTTGATTGAGACATGTTTTATGAAAAGAATGCCCACACGGAGTTAAAAAGGCGTTTGTTCTATTTATAATGGGGTCGTAACAAATAGGACATATTTCCCCCGGTTTTATATATATTTTTTTGGTTTTATTGTGGTTTATTTTATAGTCATTGCTTATTACCTCAGGATAAACAGGACAATAATTTTTGCAACAACACACCTGGAGTAAATTATTCGGACATTTTTCTATACATCCCTGTTTTTCACAATCGTAATAAATTAAACGGTTGCGTTCGTGGACATAAAATACGTCTTCTACTGTTAGAGATTTCATTTTATAAAAGTTATTGCATAAAGAGTGAATAATATTTTATATTATATATTGCATTTAATGTATAATATAAAATTATGTTTATGTTGTTTTTGCAATTGTTATTTGTGTTTGTTATTTATGTTTCTCATAGTCGTTCACGTATATTCCTGTATTTGTCCGATATAGGACAAATATAGAATAACGTCTATGACATTCTATTTATATTAGAATGGTCGTTCACGGTTAAAAATGATCCGCCAATAGTGGAAATATCTGGAATAATAGGCGAATAATTATCTTTGGCTAAAATGCGACTTTGAATATTATCAGGAAATCGTTTTTCGACATTGGCCTGAGGATTAACAAAAGGTTCTTCCCATCGAGGTCCATCGATATCTCTATACATCCACGCTGGATGTGTGGCGCGGGATTCGTCAATAAATGCCGGCATATTTGGATACGAAATGGCGCGACCCCCCGCCGCGTTCATTTTATATTCATTTTGTTTAATATCATCCCGGTTTAATTTGCGACTAAGACCGCGTAAATCGCTCTCCAAATTTACTGTGTTAGACATTAAATTGGCACCCCAAAATTGCAAACGCATTTGAGGGTCTTCAACAAAAGGGAGATTTTTTCCGGGACCAGGAGTAGTTAAAAAATATTTTCCGGCAAAACTACTTTCTTCGGTTTGTTTTTTTATTCTAGCCGAATCATCATGAAATCTAGTAAAAGCCATTTTATTATTTTATAAATATATTATTATACTATAATATTATATTATATCATTTTCAAACAAATAGATATAAAAAATTCTTTTTATAAAATCATATATTTAAATTACATATAATATGCCTGTTAGAAATTCGAAAAACATATCCAATATAAAAAGTAAATCTCCTAAACACTCGGAATCGGAGTCCGATATTGTTATTCCTACAATGCATAAATTGGAATTAATCCAAGAGAATCCAATTACTGGAAAAAATCTTTGTTTGAATATGATTGTAAAAAATGAAAGTCGTATTATAAAACGCCTCTTACAATCTGTCGTAAAATATATTGATTGTTATTGTATTTGCGATACGGGAAGTACAGATAATACAGTGGAATTAATCGAGAATTTTTTCGCGTCACAAACCCCGCCAATTCCCGGAAGAATTATTAAAGAACCTTTCCGTGATTTCGGATATAATCGCAGTTTTGCATTAAAGGCGTGCGAGTCTATTGATGTAAAATATGTATTGCTCTTGGACGCGGATATGATTTTCCAAGTTAATCCTAGTTGGACGAAAGAGGATATTTATCGCAGACTTACGGATGATGTATATTATTTATTTCAAGGTTCGGATACTTTTTTCTATAAAAATGTGCGAATTGTTAGAAATCGAGTAGGAATGTCATATTGGGGAGTGACGCATGAATATGTGAGAACCCCTCAAGGATCAAAATATGGAAAATTCGAAAAGGATGAATTGTTTATTAATGATATTGGAGATGGAGGTTGTAAGACCGATAAATTTGAGCGCGATGTTAAATTGTTGTTAAAAGGATTGGAGGATGAACCCAATAATGATCGCTATACATTTTATTTGGCCAATAGTTATAGAGATGCTGGTCAATATGATAATGCAATTTCTGCATATAAAAAACGCATCGCATTGGGAGGTTGGTTTGACGAAGTATGGCATTCGCATTATAGTATAGGAAAATGTTATCGCAATAAGGGGGATATGCCAAATGCAATTTATTGGTGGTTAGAGGCCTATAATTTTTTCCCCAACCGCATAGAGAATTTATATGAGATTATTTATCATTATCGCACACACGGGAAAAATAATTTGGCATATGCAATGATAATAATTGCAGATGAACAGCGAAAGAAAAATACGCATAATGATTATTTATTTTTGCAGAAGGATGTTTATGATTATAAATTGGATTATGAATTATCTATTGTAGGATATTATTGTAATTATGCCAATTATGATTTAAAACGTACGTCGATGAAAGTATTAAATTATCCTTTTTCTGACCATGGAATTGCCAACAATACCCTTAACAATTATAAATTTTATGCTGATAGAATAGCAGATAATAATTTATTATTGGACAAGAATCGCGATACGTTAAAAACCATTGGAAAAAATCTTCCGGAATTAACAGGAAAAATAGATTCTGGAGAATTTGTTCCAAGTACACCTTCAATTTGTATGAAGGACGAAAAATTAATCGTAAATGTTAGATATGTTAATTATAAGATTAAACCCGATGGTGGATATGAAAACCCGGGAAATATAGAGACGATAAATGTATTGGCGACCGTCAATATTGAAGATGACGACGAATGGATTATTGAGGATGAATTTGTTATGAATTATGACAAATCGATTAATAATTTATATGTGGGATTAGAGGATGTTAGATTATATAGCAATGCCAATAAAATTTATTTTAATGCCAACCGGGGATTAAGTTATCATAATATAAAAGTGGAACATGGAACTATTAGTATGGACCCCAATACTCGAGGAATAGAAACATCGAGTATATTGGATATAGATGGAGGCAATCAAGTGGAGAAAAACTGGGTTTTATTTGAAACCGAATCGGCACCGGGAAAAATGAAATCGATTTACGGATGGCATCCTTTAACAATTGGCGATATAGACACAGATACCAAAAAATTCACGAATAAAAAAGAGTATGAATCGCCCTTTTTCTTTAAGAATTTGAGAGGTTCGACTAATGGAATTCGAGTGAAAGATGAAATTTGGTTTATTTGTCATACAGTGAGTTATGAAGACCGCCGTCATTATTATCATATAATAGTGGCAATGGACCCGATTACATTTGAGATTTTAAGATATACACCATATTTTACATTTGAAAAAGAAAAAGTAGAATATACATTAGGATTTGTGTATTTTGATACAACGGATGAGATATTAATTAGTTATAGTTTGATGGATAAATCAACGGATTATTTATTGATGGAACGAGAGAAGATTAGTGATATGATGTTTATTTTATAATATGATATGATATATTTTATTTATATGATATGATATGATATGATATGCTATGCGTTTATAATCGTGTAATTGGGCAATTTTTACACGGAGCAAATGATTGACGATGCCATTGAGTAATTCCATGCTCACGTATTGCCTCCATATGTTGTTTTGTACCATACCCAACATTTTTATCTAGACCATATCGTTCACTTAATATTGGATATTGTTCGCATAAATCGCAAATATATTTATCATGTTCGACTTTAGCAATTATGCTAGCAGCTGCAATTCCCATATAAGTCGCATCGCCTTTTTCTATGGTTTGTGAAGGCAATTCCATAATGGCCTGTTTTTCCAAATTAAACCACGTATATGGTTTAAATTTATCGCCATCAACGACAATTTGCAAATCGGTGCATGGATTAAAATCTGGATCATGAACGGATATTTTCTCTATTAATTCTTTAATACATGAATGCATGCATTTAAATACTGCTTGTAAAATATTAATTTCGTCGATAATTTCGGCATCGGCATATTGGATCGACCAATAGAGACATTTTTCTTTTATAAATTTGGAAACCTCTTGAATGCGAGGTTTAGATGAAAATTTTTTACTATCTTTAATATCGATATAAGTAACGGGTTTTGGTTTTCTTCCTTTTGTTTTTATTACTTTTTCCTTTTCCTTTTCCTTTTCTTCATTTTCAAGAGGTAAAAGATGCATGGGTAAAATGACTCCTCCGACATAGACTCTTCCGAAAAGAGGTCCGCGCCCGACTTCATCTAAACAAATTTCGTATTTTGCAGAAGGATTATAGCGTAATAATAATTCGGTTGCCATAGTGCAATGTATTCTACTAATATATATATTAGTAAATATATTAGTACATATAAATTGTGTATATAGTAGTAGCAAATATAAGATAAAAAAATATCAATTTTTCATAATATATGTGTTTTGTATAATATTTTTTCGGTATATAGAATATATATTTATCGATAACATAAAATGAAAACAACACCTCTTATATTATTTTTTATATTATTGGTGGTTTTAGTAATGTCTATAGTATTTAGTAGATATTTACCATTGAAAAACACACAAGAAGGATTAATTGGTGTTAATCCAGAAGGGAGTAATCACGTAGATGATATTTATTTACCGTTTTATGACGGAAATTCTTCAAGAAAAGTTACACAAGTTCATGATAGTATATATTTTGACCAAAAAAATGGCAATTTAATTGAAGTTTTTGTACAAAGTACAAATGAATCCGGCAATTCAACAGTTCAAAGTCTTACAGTAAAAGAAAGAAGTGGCAAAAATAATACATATTCTAGTAATGCAACTGGATCTACAGATTCTAGTAAAATATCGTCTGTATCTTCTTCATTTAATAAATTTTTCTATGTTTCAAGTACAGATGGCACCTACAATGTAAACCCGGATAAGTATTTGGTGTTATATATATCATATAATACAGATACTATACTTTATGTGTTTAAGGATACTATAACTTCTGGCAAACATAAATATACATTACTTAAATCTGCTTTATTTAATTCTGGTAATGCAAAGACAATAACAGATTGGAGTACACTACAATTAAAGGCAAATCCCACAGAATCTAGATTCTATGTTAATAATATAGATTTAACAAGAAACTCTCCTATAGATACCAGTAAAGAAGATAAATTAATAAGTGGTGAAAATATAGATATTGATTTGTATATGTTTAATAGAACAAGTTTTATGGATATTAAAACTGGCGATTTGTATTTAACAGAGTATGGTAGTAATGGTGAAACAGGAGAAACAAAAATATTTGATAGAACCGGTAAATTATTAACGTCATACACACGTTCATCTACACCAACCCAAAAAACAGCAAATGCTCCATGGGCAATTATGGATTCTGATAATAATTTAATAATAGTTTATCCATATAGTACAAAAACAGTTGTTTCCATTTTAAGAGGAAACGACGCCAATGGTAGTATAGAACCAAGAAATGTTGTATATTTTAAAGACGATCATACAGTCGACGGATTAGCACCAATGAATGTTTCAGGTCCATCTTCAAGTGGCGATCCATATCCTCAAAGAAATTCGGCGGGCAGAGGAGCAACCGGAACATGCGGTCCAACCGATTACCAATGTTTATTTAATAATTTAATGAAACAATGGTTTCCAAATGGTTCCAATAATGTTGATATGATGTATGAACTTTGGTTGCCATATTTCAATTCTTTAGTAAGTGCCGGAACATCAAACGATTATATGTTAAAAACACAAATAGTTCCCCCTGTATGTCCCTCATGTCCTTCATGTAATTGTGATGGAGGAGTTTGCAGTAGTTGTGGAGGAAATGGCGGAAGCGGAACCAACACGAATAATAAAACAAAAGGTGCTACTGGTGCCACCGGAACATACGATTATAACTCTTATGATAATTCAACCACTAATAAAATATTAAATGATAATAAATCGCATCAAGACGGTGATTCCCGTTTCCAAGGTCCAGGAGTTGGAGGGACAATTAGTAACGTAACTGGAGACGTAACGGGATTAGTTGGTTCAACCGTTGGTACTGCCGGAAGTATAGTAAATAACGCAGTCAGTACTGCCGGAGGATTATTATATTCCGCGGGAAGTGGCGCAGTTAATTTATTGAAATCGGCAGGTCAAGGACAATCAGGTCCAGTTGGAATAAATTATCAAACACAACAACCCGGAGTTCAACAGAGAGATCAATATTATTCTCAAGGTCAAACAAATACTCCAATTGATAATTATTCTCAATATGGCGCCTTACAATCTCGCGCTGGAAATTATATGCCAATGACGGCCGATTTCAGTAGTTTTGGAAAATAAACCCAACAAATGCATAATAAATATACAATAAATATACAATAAATATACGACAAATATATTATTTATTTTTTTTGATAAATAATATACGTTCAAAAACAAATAAAAAAAACGCGAGAATATATAAAAACCACTCACCCCCTTAAAAATAAAAATGACTGATTTTAATAAATTATTGGATAGAGAACAAACTGCCAACGAAATAAAAACAATGCTACGGTCATTCGACCAAAATTGCAATAATGTACTTTTTAAAAAAGGAATATACATATATGGTTCCCCCGGGTCAGGAAAAACACAATTCGTTACAAATATATTAAAAGAATTAAATTACGATGTTATAAAATATGACGCCGGTGATGTTCGTAATAAATCCCTCATAGAAACAATTACCAGCAATAATATTTCCAGTTATAATGTATTGGATTTATTGAAAGGTACTCCTCGTAAAATTGCGATTATAATGGATGAAATAGATGGTATGACAAACGGCGATAAGGGAGGTATAATATCCCTAATAAAATTAATTCGTCAAAAGAAAACGAAGAAACAGCGCCAAGAAAGCAAAACTATGAATCCGATTATATGCATAGGAAATTATTATATTGATAAAAAAATAAAGGAATTGATGAAGGTATGCAATACATATGAATTAAAAACCCCCACGGATAAACAGATAGGTAAATTATTTGATACTTATATTCCAGAAATGTCGAATCCAAAACTGCGAAATATGACAATACAATATATTCAAGGTGATCTGAGAAAATTGGATTTCTTTGTGAATATGCAAAAGAAAAAACCGGAATTATTTACCGAGAAAAATATTCAAACAATATTTCATACAAAATCGTATAATGACGACTCAAAAAAAATAACGCAAATGCTTATAAATGAACCTATTCCGATGAATGAACATAATTCATTTATGAATGAAACAGAACGAACAATAGTAGCACTTTTATGGCATGAAAATATTGTGGACCCAATAAGTAAAACGAGAAAACAAAAATCAATTCCATTTTATTTGAAAATTTTGGAAAATATGTGTTTTGCCGATTATACGGATAGAATAACTTTCCAAAATCAAATATGGCAATTCAATGAAATGAGTTCTTTAATGAAGACGTTTTATAATAATAAATTATATCACGACACATTTCCGGAAAATAGAAATAAATATAATCCGACAGAAGTTAGATTTACAAAGGTTCTTACAAAATATTCAACGGAATACAATAATATTCTATTTATATTTAATTTATGCCAGGAATTGGATATGGACAAGAAAGATTTGATTGCTTTTTTCCAAGAATTGCGCTTATATTATGGGAAGGATTTTTATAATCAACCAGAATTATTGGCAACAGTGGAACAATTATTTGAAAATTACAATATAAGCAAATTAGACATAAAACGGATGTATAGATATTTAGACAAAAATGTGAAAAAAGATACGGGTGCTGCAGAAGAGGATGAAGAGGAATTATATGACGAGGATGTGTAACAAAAATATGAGTAATTATAATATACTAATAATATAATATATTATAAAAAAATGAAAAGACGAACAAAGAAAATAAATTATAAAAAAAATAAAAGAACAAAAAAAAGAAAACATAATATAGTAGGAGGAACTATATTTACCCCAACCACATATAATGAATTAAAAAATGAAGTTGATAACTACAGTAAAAATAATTGGAAAGGGAAAAAAGGACCTATTGGAAAATGGGATACAAAAAAAATAACAAATATGAAAGAACTTTTTGCAAATAAAACAGATTTTAATGAAGATATTTCGGAATGGGATGTTTCAAACGTTATTGATATGAGTTATATGTTCAGTTTTGCATTTGAATTTAATCAAAATATTAGCACATGGAAATTGCATCCTAATGTTAATGTTGATAATATGTTTTTTGAATGTTTTATTGATGAAAAAAATAAACCTAATATTTCTGATAAGAAAAATAGTGATTCTGATATGGTTACTGATCCAGTTATTGAAAATTTTTCAATAACTCATAAAACATATATTAATGAACAATATAAATTTTATAAAAATATAGATTTTAAATTAACAATATGTGATGCAGTATATTTATATCAAAATATATTTGACAATTATATAAATGGATTTTTAAGAAATGATCATAATATAACTTCTATAAAAAATAAAGAGTTAATAATATTTTTTCAAAAAATAATAGATGTTTTGGATAATTATTATATAAATATGTGTCCAAAAATAACACAAAGTATGATAGATAATAAAAAAAATATAATATACAGAGGAGAAAAAAATTTATGTCCAAATGATGAATGTAGAATGGGAAAAATTCCATCATTTACGTCATGTTCAACAAATATAGAAATTTCAAAAGCATTTACAAATAAAAATGATTGTTGTATTTATGAATATGTTTTGTCTGAAGGAGTTCCTTTTATTAATGTAGATAAAATGATGAGAAATACGCATATGTATTGTGGAGTAAATTTAATTCCAGACCATTATGAAGAAGAATTTTTACTCCCAAGAGGAATTATATTGTCTGCAGAAAATAAAGTATTTAGAATGGAAGGAACTATAAAAGTGTATAGAAAAATAATTACTTATGATAATAATTATATAAAAAACAACCCGGTAAATTTAATTAAAAATGAAAATGAAACTATATCTCCTCCAAAAAAGAAAAATAAATATGAATAATGTAATAAAATAAAATTGAATTATTTATATTAATATACACTATGTTATGTATATGCTATTTTGATTTGTTCTATATAAAATACATAACAGAATAGTGTTAATATTTATTTATTCTCTTCCTCGCCTCTTGCCAAATATATTTACTCTATATTATTACAATGTCAATTAATCAAATAGACGATGATTTTAGTGATTTATTTTCCAAATTAGAACTTGATGAAAAATGTTCTGATAATATACATATATTATCAGAAGAAAAACTGCAAACAGAAACTTTTGAACACGATCAACCAAACCAAGAAAAAAAGAGATGTTCCGTTGAATATAATTCTATCGAATTAATAACAGCATTACTATTATTATATCCGACCATTTCTAATTATAATGAATTACAAGAAAAGGTAAAATTATTAGAAAATTCCCCATTGGAATATAAAGATTTCCTTTATTTAAACCATGAATCGGATTTTTTAGAATACATAAAAGAAATTCCCAATAAAAAATTAATTATCACAAAAATTATAAATAATTTTAGAACAGAAATAAAAACTTATCCTCAATTTGAAAGAGAAAATATTAAATGTGTATATATTTCCGGTAAATGCAATACACATATAGAAATTAAAGAACTTAATAAGAATCAAAATAAATTGGAATGTAAAAGTGATATATATGTGAAATTTGTAGACGATACTTTATGTGGAATTTCCATAAAACAAAGTAAAGACGCCACAAAAACAAACTATAGTGTGCAAAAAATGCTAGGAAAAGAAGAGGACGCCCTACTTACAAATATAAGGAAAAAATATTTCAATGATAATGGAATATTTTCCCTAGAAAAATCAAATAGGGCAAAAATGAATTCTCTCTTTTATAGAAAAAATAAAGAGAATCCGTATTGGATTGAATTAAAAAAACACATAGAAAATAAAAAATCAATTATTATTGATAAATTAACCAATCCTTTATTTTGTAAAAATATAAATTATGATGTATATGAATTTAACGGAGAAACGTTCAAACAAATAAATAAACAAAATGAAAATTTAACCTTCGCAAACGCGGATTTTTATGAACATGAACCATATTATTTTGATAAAAAGGGAGGTGAAAGAAATGCGGCGAAATTATTTTATAGATTAGTTGTCGGAGATAACATATATAAAGTAGAAATACGATGGAAAGGAGATATGTATAATTCATCTCCTCAATTTCAATGCCATGAGGATTCATAATGTAACAAAGTCGACCTAATTACAGTAAGTACATTATCCACATTTACACTATTACCCATTTGTTTATAACTTTTTCTATCTTCTTTTGGTAATTTAAATGATTCCGGGAAAGATTGCAATCGAGCACATTCTCGAGGTGTAATATATCTTTTTTCCCTGCCGTATATTGGAATTTGCGATATAGCAACCAATGTGGGAAAATAATGTCCTTTTTTAACCCGTATTCCAGATTGGCGAATTTGAATAAAATGATTAAATATACTATCATTATCTTTAATTAATCCGGTTTGCCATTCCAATTTTCCATAAATTTCTCTTTTTTGTAATAGTTCGCTATTCTGGGAATACCATAAATCGAAATCTCTTTTATATTTTTCAAGTAAAGGTTTGTTTTTGGTAATATAATCTCGTTTCCAAGAAGGAAATGCGTCGAATTCGGCATCACTATATTGGCGATATGCGTCATTAATCATAATAGTGGGACTTATTTTTTCCCCGATTTCAAATTTGCGCACCATTTTATCCCACGCTTCCAAAACATTTAATACATCACCTTTAAGAAAATATTTTTCGTCGATTTCTTCCTTTTTATCTAAAAATTTATGAAAATTCATGCCCCCAACATATAGAGGCAATTCCACGTCTTTTTCATTATAGAGGTCATTTCGAACACATATGAAATATACTCTTTCACGTTGCTGAGGAATTCCGTAATTATGGGGGGATATTTGAAATAATTGGAGTTTATAACCTATACTATGTATTTTATTTTTAATATATTCAATTACTTCTCCATTACTGACTTTTAAAATGTGTTTTACATTTTCCAAAAACATGAATTTGGGTTGTTTTACTTTTGCAATACGAACAATTTCATCGAATAAAAGACCGCGTTCATCGTCAAAACATTTCTTTTTCCCTCCATTACTGAACGCCTGGCATGGAAACCCCGCGCATAAAATATCGAAATCCTCCATAGTATTCTCATCAATATCTTTCACATTTGAAACCGGTTCAATTCCATAATTATCTTTATATACTTGCCGACAATCCTTATCTATATCACATGCCAAAACACATTTTCCACCCAATTTATGCAATGCTTGATGAAATCCGCCAATTCCGCAAAATAAATCGATAAATTTATAAGATTGATTGCGAATATTTTCCAGTTTTGCATTTATTACTGAATCTGATTCCATATTTACGTCAATAGTTAAATCGGATATATTTGGTGTATCCTCTGGGATACTATCTGTATCAGAATCGGAGTCAAATTCATCATCGTCGTCTTCTTTTTTCTCTGGAACAGAAAGAGACGCAACGTGACTTTCTAATAATGAAATAATCTCGGGTTTCGTTTTTGATTTTGCACATTTAACACCCAATTCGGTACATTTATTGAGTAAATCGGATTTAGATAAAGAGGAAAAATTCATATTGAGTGTGTTTAGAGTATAATATAATATATTGAGTAGTATTTAATATATTATATTATTAATTATTTTTTTTTCAATTTTATAAAAATCAGTCTGCAATATTAATCATAATAACGGGTTCGCATTTGGCATCTTCCTCTGCATCTAATTCCAATCGAATTTTTTCTATATGTAATTCGCTGATGCTTTCTTCTTTTTTCAATAATTCGCCAGTAGCATTGGGGGTATTTATAGCACCGGATGCCATAACATCCCTTTGTAAATTTCGAATAAGATTATCCTTTTCCATAATAATTTGCTGACTTTCGTTTAATTTATCGGTCAAAAATTTTATCTGATTTTGTAAATCATTTAATACTTGAATAACCTGTTGAGGCGAAAGCGGGACCTGTTCCCCCTTATCATTTTGCATCATAATTTGTTGCCCACCCCCACTCATTTGCTGAATCATTTTTTCGCGTTCTTCTTCTATTTTTTTCATCTGTATTAAAACGTCAGGTTTCCATTTTGGATGTCCGGGGTCATATTTTTCCAATAATCCATCAATTTCGGTCAAAAAGAAATCCTTTATTTTTTTCTCTTCAGGTTTGCGTATAAAATCATCCACGGTTTTAGAAGACACTTTCATTACATCTGGATGAGGATTTTCCAATAATTTGCGCTTATCAAATGTATTATGATTATGGGAAAAAACCAAAATAGTTTTCATCGGATCCAATTGCACAAAGGGAACAGTATAATTTTTCAAAAAATGACGTTCTTCGGCCAATGCCGCGTGATTTTCATATTCACTTTGTTTTATTAATTCATATTTAAAAGCAAATGTTCCGGCAGTGGCGTGATTTGGTCCATATGGACCACATTGATACATTTGGTGAATATGCTTAAAATAAATATAAATTTCACTGGAACCTGCACATAACGCCTCTTTGTTTGACATTAACATATCAACAGAATGAGAAACACGTTCAGGAGGGTAATAATCATCATCGTCCATATAAACAATTATACTGCCTTTTACCTGTTTATGCATAAAATTGCGTTTTTCTCCCAATGCCATTTTTTGGTCAATAGAAAAATAGCGAATTTGTGGAATATTTGCCAAATCCAATAAATCCTTTATTTTATCTGTACCATCATCAACTATAATCCATTCCATACGGTGTTTGGGATAGGTTTGATTTCGAAAACATTCCAACATACTAGAAATAAATGGTCGACGATTAAATGTGGGGGTGCATACACTTACAAACGGATAATATTTTCCATTAATAATGGATTTTTCTTTCGGATCTTTGTTTGATTTTAATATTTGTTTTTTTCCCATTAATTCAATAAAACTACTTATAAATATAAATATACATTATTTATTTATATTTATATTTGCGAAATATCTTATTATATAGTATTTCCTATATTATTCAAATAGTCGTCAACATTATATTTATTTACAGAAGGATTTTCGGTAGGAGGTTTTGTTTTTCCTAATGCTTCTACGAATTTATATACCATCATTCCAACTCCCAATAAAGAGAAAAATGTAGATGTAATTAATTTAAGAGAAGGCGATTTTATATATTTTGTAATACTAAAAAGAGAACCTACAATCATAATTAAAAAGAAAAAGGCGTACATATTATTTTTAAAGAAACGTACAATGTCAATAAACATTTTTTCAAAAATAGTATAGTCCTTTATTTTGGGATCTAATGGCATTAATACTTCGAAATCTTTATCTATAAATGCGTCAATATCTCGCATGGTTTGCTTTATTCCATCAAAACTAAAACCATTATTACCATATATTGCCATGCCAAAAAGAGAGTGTATCCAAACAAAAATAGTGAGAATTACTGCCGAAATTCCGATATTGACAAAAGTAAGAGCAAATCGCACAATATAATATATAATTGTAAAGAATAACATAAAAAATGGATTAGTTATCCATTTTAGCAAAGTATGAAATATCGACGCTTCTTTTCCCTTTAAAATATCTGGTACAAATGTGTGTTGCATATCTTTAATAACCCAATAACCAAAATATATTTCTATTACTGTTATACAAAATCCGGTTACTAGATATATGTTTGAAAATATTGCGCCACCCAACATTAAATTCTCAAATACATTATAAACATCGAACATATAAACAACCGTAATTGAAAAAATAAGCAATATTGCCTTCATTAATATTTTCGAACCTACAAAACTTAACATATTTGGAAGTGCCCATGATTTATCACTTAAAAATGCCATATCAAATATATTGGTAGGCATTATTCCAAAATCAAATACAAAATTTAAAAGCATTCTAAGTGTGGAAGGTAATCCGTCGAATGATATTTTTGTTCGTTTTTTATCTGAGGCGGGGCGCCCAGGTTCTTCGCTATCTGGGTCATCTTTATATTCCATGCTCTTAAAAATAGTTAAAAATGTCCAATTATAACAAATATAAATGGCAATGGGATACATAGCAATCATATAGGAAATTATTTTTAATATTTCGGCATCATTTTCCATGTTTTTTTCATTTTCTTTCGGGTTTTTTTTATCCATTACGTAAAACATTTTAACAAAATTCAAAAAGAATTTTTCTATGACTTCGTTTAATTTTTTGGGAACGAAAAAAAATGCATCATTTACCTTATTAAATCCTTTCTTAATAGGGTCTGTATATTCCGAAAAATTAATATTTATTCCGGCACCTGATTTTTGTTTATTTAATTCCCCTTTTACAGAAGAGTCGACATCAAATCCCTCGGCCAATTTAGAAGGATCAATTTCTTCTTGCTCTTCGGCATCATCACATGCCCGGCATTTAAATAAATCAGCAATATTAAATAGTTTAGAAAAAGGTTTTTCATTTTTCTTTTTGGTATTGAGTGTTTCTTGATGTAAATTGGCCTCGCGAATTATTTTTTCCATGGGCGAGGTTTTTCCAAAATCGCGTGTATCAGTTGGTTCCGAAGGAGTAAATATGGATGACGCCGGAGTTTCATATATATTTGTAAGAGGTTCGGATACATTAAACATTTCCTTGTATTTTTTTCGACGATTTATTTTCTTTATTTTTTGTTTGATATATGCAACATCGGGATTTATATTAGATTCAAAATTTTCAGTACTATTTTGGTTTTCTTTTCTAAATCTTTCTTTTTTCCATTGTGTTTCTTCATTTTGCATTTCAAATAGTATTATATATAATGTATAATACTATAATATAATATATTGGACAAATTCCGATATAAATTCTATTATCTGGCATATAATAAACCGGCATTTCCTCCAATAAAAGAAAGAATATTATATCGCTCTTCAAACAAAACCAAATTATAATTATATTCGTATAATCGCCAGTTTTGTTTATTTACTCCTATAGGATTTCCGGTTCCATCACAAATAACTTCAAATGTGGAATTTTGCAAATCTATTCTTGGTACATATGTAGCAATTTCTAATTGAATATCCTTAAACATACTCATATTTATAGCTCCCGATGGTTGATATTCAAAAGGACTCGTGTTCATGCAAAAATTATAGCAATATAATCCCTCTTTGGCAAATCCATTAGTTCGAGTGTATTTTTCAATATAATTAAAAACTCCCTCCGGTAAAACATTTTCTCTATAATCACCATTTAATAATATTCCCATAGATTGCAAAATTTGTTTTTGATTATCGGCATTAAAATCGCCAGTAACATATAATCCAGTAGTGGATCCATTTGGATTCAAATAAGGACCATTTGATCCATCAGTTAAAGTAATTGCTGGGAAAGTGACATCAGACGGAAGTTGCATATATGGCCAATTTGTATAATTACTCCATTCGTTTCTCATATTACAATCATTTCTTTGTAAATACCACATCCAACTGGAAACCATGCCTGCCGAAGTAAGAGAAAATTTTCCGGTTCCATTTATATTATAAAAACGATATTCAAATACATCTTTCATTAAATATAATTGGTCTTCGTTTGCAAAAAGTGCGGCTTCTTCTTTCGATAAAAAGCAATATGTGGATACTAAATGTACATCGGCATTCCAGGTTGACGTGTAATTTTGATAATTTGAAGCATCTAAATTAATGGCGGGGGGTGTTTGCAAAAATCGATACATTTGAAATTCGGCGCGATTAAAATCTGGTTGAATATAGGGAAACTTATTTGTCGTGTCAAAAACATCTCTAATTCTGAATAATTCTTGTATAGGACGTAAAGTAACATTTATATTTAATTCATTATATTGCAATGAAATTAGTGGAAAGGCACACCGGGAATCGAAAGTGAACCATGTATTTATTGGTATATATAGGGTACGTCCTCGGATAGATGGTTCTGCACCGGTGGCATTTGTAGTATAAAATGCGGATGGATATGCATTAGAACGTGAAAAAGAATTGGCGGGGTCATTTAGTTCTTTTTCATTTCCAGACATTTTATTAAAGAGTGCTTTTTTTTCGGAATTAAAATCGCGTTCCACCAATGCGCTCAAATAATCACCGGAATATTTTTGCAAGGTTTGTGATCCGCATGTAATACTAATTTCCTTTATCATTTTTGTGCCAATATCGTCAATCCATTTAAAATCGTAAGAAGACCATTTGTTGCCAGTTTGTGAACATGGATGATATATAGGACTCCATATATTGGGTAAATTTACAACTAAATATGTATCCATTAATAATTCAGCATATCGGGGTATTTTAAAGGTAAATTTGGATTCTTCGGTTAAACGTAAATCTCTTAAACCTTCAAAATCAATCCTAAATTTTTGCATTCCAAAATTTGTGTATTTAGAATAAACGACTTTAAAAAAAGTTTTTGTGGGAGTTCCTGTTAATATAACATTAGCATTACCAACAGCAATAATATTTAGTAATCCACCGGCCATATTCTTTTTATATTTACTAGTTAATATATATTTATATATTCATTGTTTTTATTCTATTTACATTTGAAATACTTTTTATTTTGTTTTTGTCTATAGATAATATAGAATATGAATATTTTAAGAAAACTATTATTGTTATTAATAGTAGTTATATTTACTATTATTATTGTGAAAATATTAAAAGAGAGGAGCAATATTTATAATAAAATAGAAATGGATAAAGAAAAGAAATTGGAATCTTTTTCTATTATGGACCCGATAGAAAAAAAGAAAATGGACCAAAGTGTAAAAAGTGTGGCCATTGACCCGAAACAATTCACTAATACTATTTCCAGTTTTTCCAAGGAAGTGCAAGATTTACCAATAAATCAATTTTGTATTAAGGGTTCCGTTAATTCAGCATATACCGGGGATTATATAACACCGACAATGGTGCAATATGTTCTCTCTAGAGGATGCAGAGCATTAGATTTTGAAGTATATATAGATGGGGAGGAACGTCCAATTGTGGGATATTCTCCAGACCAAACTGCACTAAATCCGAGTTCAAGACATACATCAAATAAAAAATTTCCCTATTTGCGAGATGTATTAAAAATTACAATACAAAGTGCTTTTAATTCCACAAATGGAACTGCATATACTACACCTAATAAAGATGATCCATTATTTATAAATATCCGTTTAAAAACGGATGCGAACAATAAATCGCGATTATTTAATTTAGTTCAAGATGATCTTCGTGATTTAAGATCAGATTTTAGGTCATATTTTTATGCTAGTTATTTAAATCCAAGTGGCACAAAAATACAAGAATTAAAAAGAAAAGTAATTTTTATATTTGAATCGAATGCAAATGGCGCAAATGGCGCCAGTTTACCAGCAAATACTAGTTTGGGTTACATTTATAATCTTTTAACGGGATCTAATGTAAATGTTCGAAATTATTATCAATTATTTCCCAATAGTTCACAAGCAACCCCACCAATAATTGAGGGAAATAATAAAGTTATAACAGACGCAAAGAATGGAACTATTCCCTTTACAATGGTATTGCCTGACACAGGAAAAAGTAAACAACCCAATATGAATATTTTCTCTAGTATACAAAATTATGGTTATCAAATGAATATGATGCAATATTATGTAAATGATTTGCTTTTAATTCAAAATGAAGACATATTTAACACATATAATGGAGGAATTGTTCCGATGGCATATTGTTTGACATATACCCGAAATTATGCAACAAAAGATGACGTTATTCCAGGAGTGAATACAGTTTTCCCCACAGTATTTGCTGGAATTACGCGGGATTCTTGGCTTCCTAATGATGTATAATGAACGAATAAATAAAATATTATTATATATTATAAATAAAGCATTATAATATATAATTCATGAGTAAAAAATTCAAAAAAACGAATAATTCAAAATATAAAACGGAATTGTGCGATGATTCTATGACATTCCAAGAATGTGAATTGGCAATTTTACGTCACGCAGTGGATGAAAGTGAAAAAATTCAGGGAGAGAAAAAGGCCAATTCCGAGGAAATAAAAAAAATAATTGATATTTTAGAAAATTTTTTAATTACACATAATTGTATTTGTTATGGCGGTACAGCAATTAATAATATTTTACCAAAATATGCACAATTTTATAATCGCGACATTGAAATTCCGGATTACGATTTTTTTTCGCCAAATGCTTTAGATGATGCAAAAGAATTGGCTGATATATATGCAAAACATGGATATAAAGAAGTGGAAGCCAAATCTGGTATGCATTTCGGAACATTCAAGGTATATGTAAATTTTATACCTATTGCTGATATTACCTATCTGAATGATGAAATTTTCAATGCTATATCAAAGGAAGCAATTACAATTGCCGGAATAAAATATTCACCCCCCAATTTTTTAAGAATGAGTATGTATTTAGAGTTGTCTAGACCGGCGGGCGACGTTTCTCGTTGGGAAAAAATATTAAAACGTTTAAATTTATTAAATGAATATTACCCATTTGAAAAAAATACGAATTGCGAGACTGTGGATTTTCAGCGTGAATTATCGGAAAAATCAGAGGATTCCGATAAAATGTATATTACAACTCGCGATAGTTTAATAGAACAAGGTGTGGTATTTTTCGGAGGATATGCGAGTAGTTTATATTCGAAATATATGAGTGAAAATGAAAGACGTAAAATAAAGAATATTCCTGATTTCGATGTTTTATCGGAAGACCCAGAAAAAACGGCAACTATAGTTATAGAAAGATTAAAAACCATTGGTTTTAAAAATGTGGGAAGTATAACTTACGATATGATAGGAGAATTAATACCAGAAAGAATTGAAATTAAAGTAAATAAGGATACAATAGTTATGATATATAAACCAATTGCGTGTCATAATTATAATACAATAGAATTGGGAAATAAAAGAGTAAATGTGGCAACGATTGATACGATGTTGAGTTTTTATTTGGCATTTATTTATTCAAAAGATTATAGTTATTTCAAACAACGTATTTTATGTATGGCAAAATATCTATTTCAAGTTGAACAAAGAAATAGATTAGAACAAAAGGGATTACTTAAACGATTCAGTATTAATTGTATTGGAAAACAACCCAGTTTGGAGGATATTCGAGAAGAAAAAACGAAGAAATTTGAAGAATTATCAAACAAAAAAAATTCGAAAGAATATGAAATGTGGTTTTTAAAATATACGCCTAATAAATCAGAACATCAAGAAAAAGAAATAAAACCTAAAAATATTACAAATAAAAATACCAATAACCCAGAATCCGAACCCGAACCCGAATCAGAAAATATAAAATCCAGCACATTATTTAAAAAATCAAATAATTTAAAAAATAAAAGAAGAAAACAAACAAAAAAAGTGGGATTATTTGATTTGTTTGATTTTACCAATAAAAAAATGGGAAATAATAATGGAAAAACAAAAAAACGTCCATGGTTAAGGAAAAATAATAGGGAAGAACAAGGATATTTATACTAAGAAAAAATATTACACACTATTATATATTTTATTATAAAATATATAATAAAATTCCACACTGGAAACAATATACCTTATATTTCCAGAATAAAAGATTTGAATTTGGTTAATCCATAAAACATTAAACCGAATAACATACTTTTTAATATAACACCATTAAAATTTATATTTCCATCATCATTATACATAGCAAAAAACGAAAATTTCTTAAAAATCATATTATTCATAAATGGCATCTGAAAAATAAAATATAATAATCCCACTATAACCGGAATCTGTAATTCCGCAATAATAGTGTCCAATAATCGAGTCTGATATTTTTCGCGCTCCTTGCGTTCAATCTTTTTATCAGTTAAATCCTCATATTCTCTAACGAAATCAGCAGTCATTTTTGCAGAAGGAATATAATTAGGTTGTATTTGTTCGTCATGGGAATGTCCACTTGTATCTATAGGAATATCTCTAGAAGGCAATCTTTGAGGAGGCATATTTTGCAACATCATATATTGCTCAGCAGTCATATTATTTGGCATAGCAACAGTCAATTGCTGTTCCGGTTTTTGTGACATCTGATATTGCGGTGTTGCCATAGGAGGAGGTTGTGACGGATTACCGTAAGGATTAGGATGAACATTCATTGGCATGTAAGTGTTTTGATTGGCACCTCCAGTTGGATCAAATCGCATTTGTGACGCATTTCCCGCGGAAGGTTGGGTTTGATACATAAAATTCTGACTTTGATATGCCGAAGACATATTCATAGAATCCGGTAAATCAGAAATACGAGTAGTATGTTCAGTCATTAATATAAACTATACAATATAAAATAACTAAATAATGTATAGATTACGAATTTTCAAACAATAATTTATTGATATTTTGTTTGACCAAAAAACGATTTATTTCCTACAGTATCCAATTCATCGGGAGTTTTTATGTCTACTATTTTTTTTGTAGAATCGCATTTTGTGGGAGTTGATTCGTATTTATAGCATTTTTCTCCGTATTTAAATATTTTATCGGCGGTTTCGCTAATTATTGGACCGTTAAATTTTATGCAATTTTTGTCTGAACACGCTTTTCTAAATAAAGAGGCGAGTCCTAAACCTAATAATATAGAAATTGCTATTTTTCCTATTGAAGTATTTAATAATCTTTTTAAATTCATATTATATATTGAGTATATATAATATGAATACGTAAAAAAATAAAGAAGACACATCCCCCCAGTCCCATCCCACCCCCATCCCATTCCATCCAATATTTTTTTATGGTTGATCAGGAACTTTAAATATTTCTTTTTCGTTTTTTGGACAAGAAACCTCCTTTTGTTTTAATTGAAAGCATGTATCTGTTTTATCTTTATATTGTAATATATCGACATTATCGGGAGAAGGATATACATATATTTTTCTCATATCAGGAATTGTTACATATACAAAAAATAACCCAATACATAAACTTAAAATAAATACTGGAACATTTATATATTTCATAATATTTAACATTTTTCTAAATTATATATAATTCATTAGACAATTCCTTTCACAATTTATTTCTTTCCTTTTGATTTTTTATTCTTTTTCTCTGAAACACTATTTCCAGTATCTTCCGTTAAATTGAATTTTTGCATTAAATCATCAATTTCCGTGGAATCTGATTTATATTTTGAAGCATCGCGAACAGAACTCTTTTCCTGCTTTTCACCAGTGGAAAAAACAAATTTATTTGTAGTTTCATTCGCATACGATGTTTCCGTTACAGTATGTGTCTGAGGTGGAATAGTCTGATTAAACATGGCATTTGTTGCAGCCATTTGGCGCTTTCTTTCCATGCGTTCCTTCAATTTTTCTCGCATAGAATGTTTTTTCATATTATTACTCATGGCATTCATATCCATTTTGGCACCCTTTCCTCCTAAACCACCCATCGCGCCCATCATATTTTTCATGAGATTTTGTAATTCTTTGCCGTCTCCTCCCATTCCTTTCATTTTATCGAAAAGTTCACTTGCCTCTTTCATAATTTCGTCGTGTGAAAAATCGCCACTCTTCATTTTTTCCTCTAGACGAACGCTTATTTTTTTTACGAAATCCATCATACGTTTAGGATTTTTCATTAATAATTTTAAAATATCCTTTGTACTGGTTATATCGCCACCTTCTTCTCCCATAATTCCGGTTAAATCATTGGATAATTCTTCGGCCAACTCTTTGGCCAATTTACCGATTTTTCCGTCAAAAAGACTTTTAAGATGACCATGTAACTCTTCTGGATTGGGCATATTTTTTTTCAATTCTTCAAAATTAAACATCTTTTCCATTCCTTTTACACCGCCTGGCATTTTACCAAACATTCTTTTTGCGGTCTTTTTCATTTCCTTTTCAAAAATATTTTCATCTCCGTCTCCGTCTTCGCCATCACCCGCGTCTTCGTTTTCATCTCCTGCAGTGTCATTTTCACATTCATCGTCGTGTTCATTTTCAGTACTATTTTCTTCAATATTGGAAAAAAAATCGCCAATACTTTGCATAGTTTCCGTCAATTTTTCTTGTAGATCATTTTCATCAATACCGTCAAATAAATTCATAGTATCGCCAAACATATCCTTCTGTTTAATTGAATTGGTAATTGTAAATAAAATCAATTGCAAATATTTCCAAATTGCAGTATGGGTATGATGACTAACACCTTCGCAATTAAAAAGAAGTTTGAAATCTACATCAGGTAAAAAGAAAGTGTTAATTTCAGAATCGGATTTAAAAATATCGGAATTTTGATATAAAATGTCGAAAAATCGTTCGGGATAAATATTTATAAGATATTCATATAAACACTCTAATTCACCCGTAGAAATTTTCGGATGTGACCATTTGCACCATAAATGGGAATATTCAGGGAAAGTCATAGATAAATCATTTACAAAATCGGAAATAATTCCTCTGAAATTATCGGGTAAAACAACAGGTTCGCTCATTTGATATAAATAAATTATGGGTATATTATTTATATAATTTGAATTTTTTATACTCTTATTTTGTAAAATATTATTTATTATAATATAAAAATCAATATAAATATTTTATTTGAATTATATTATATTTCAAACAAAATGGAAGAATCTCAATCTTATCCACAACAGCATTATGTTACATTTGTAAAAAAAAATTCGGCCAGAACCGGAAATATATTATTTCAATATATGTTCTGTAAAGTATTATCGCACCATTTTGGACATAAATATATTTGTTTTGAAGAGAGACATTCTCTTGGATGGTCTGATAATAATCCAACAATTACAATTACTGATGAAAATGCCGAACACTATTTAAAAGATGCCCCTTCAAAAATTGCAGAGAAAAATATTATTTGCGACGGATTTTTTCAACAGAGTAAATTCTATGTAAATATTCGCGAAGAATTATTAACTCACCTATATAAATGCAATGACTATTGGTATGGATATAATGGAAATAAAGAGTATATACAAAATTTCTTATTTTCAATGCATAATCAAACGATTACTAATAATGACATTGCTATATCATTAAGATTAGACGATTTTATCCAATTGCCGTGCCCCACTAGTGATATACTTCCACCAACATATTATATGGATATATTAGAATCAATGCAATTCGAAAGATTATATATAATTTGCGATACGATTCGCAGTCATTGGGAAATGAAATATATGGAATTTTTCAGTAAATGGTCTCCCATTTTTGTACAAGGTTCATTATCAGAAGATTGCGCGCTAATGCGAGATGCTCCCAGATTAATCCATAGTAATAGTACATTATGTTGGATAATGAGTTTTTTATCGACCACAAAAATACAACGTTATATACCATGCACTCATTTTTATTCTGGACAATTATTACTTAAAATTGAAGACACCGATATATTGCAAGATGTTTTGCCAATGAAACATCAAGAAGTGTATGATTTGAATTATAACGCATATTTGCAATCATCTATATATCCATTGTCTTATTGTATACCAGATGAATGTATTGTAAATCCGGATGACGTATTAAAAAAGAAGACGGAATTAATTGCTCCATTAATACCGGGTCAAACAAATACATATACATTCGACGCATCAATGGAAAAAGATTATAATGAAATGTACCAGAGATCGCTATTTGCACATACAATGAAAAAGGGCGGATGGGATTGTTTGCGACATTATGAAATATTGGCCAATGGATGTATTCCCATATTTCACGATTTGGATAAATGCCCTACCCAAACATTAACCACATTTCCGAAGGGTCTTATACAGGAAGCTAATCGCAATTTACGCCCATGGAATTATGACAATAAACCATTATATGATGGATATGTATATTGTCTCCTCAAACATATGCGAGACCATTGCTCCGCGTCAGCAACTGTCCGATATTTTCTGGAAAAAATGGGAAATATAACGCCCAAAAATGTGCTTTTAATTATGGGAAATGTGGGCGTAAATTATACGCGTGAAACATTTTGGATAGGAATGAAAAGATATATACAAAATCTCGGCGGTGTTGCTGTGGAATATCCAAAGATAGATTTTTTATATGATTCTTATAGTGAAGAAAATAAAAAGACATTATATGGAAACGGATTTACATATTCAAGAAGAATTGCGGATGATGGTTATAATTTTACTCACGATGAAATAGTGGACAAAATAAAAAATCGCTTTTTCGATTTAATAATTTATGGAAAAGTGGGTCCAGATGAATTGCATGAGGGAAGTCATCCGAATATGCCATTATGGGAACATGTTTTTAAAAGATATAGTAAAAATGAAATAGTATATTTATATGGAGGAGACGAGGCAATTGATATGACAACAAATAATAGATATAGTCAACATATATTAGAACATTCAAAATATGCAAAATGTTTTGTTAGAGAATTGGTTATGTAATTTAACGTCTATTCTGGGATTTGTACTATATATAGGACAAATCAGAATAGCGTATATGCTAGTTCTACTATGTATTTTGATACATACTAGAATAGACATTAACAGAATGGACATCAATATCTTGAAAATCTTCAATAAACTCATCTAATACTGTAGATATATCATCATTATCGTCGCCATCATAGTCGACGTCATCATCATTAAAATCGGTGCCATTTTCAATTGATTCTGATTCAGTATTATATCCAGTAGCCCATGTAGAAGAAATATCATTAAATGTATTTTCTAATAATGTGATATTATTATCCGTTTTTTTATTTATATTTTCCATACCGGAAGTAACGTATATATTATTGTTATTTGTTCTATGTATAGGAGAATAATCATAATAGTAATTAATATTTTTTACGTCATACCCATCATTTTGTAAATAATTTTCAATTTCTTTATCGTCATTATCAATTTGTTTATTAACTATACGTGTATTATTATTTTGAAATGCATGAAGAACGTTTAAATTATTTAATTTATTAGCAGTATTTGCGTAATAATATGACATGATTGTATTATAGAAAGAATAATTAGAGGAATCGGTCATTTTATTAGATTAAAAATAGAGTAAAATAATAATTGTGGTATAGAGTATAGAGTATAGAGTATAAGATAATATATAATTTGTATAAATAGGGAAATACAAATACTTATAATAAATAATTTCAATTTTATAGTTATTTCTTATTTTTAATATTTTATTTTTTTTTGTAAATTTATTACTAATAATTATATAGTATAAATATATAATGGCTACATACATACATTCATTTAATATAGATAGTTTAAAAGGCGATTTTCAAACAATAGTATCTCTTCACGCTGATATATTAGAAAAAAAAGAATTACTTTTGGAAAAATTGGCAACATTAAAATCAATTTATAACGAATTAATAAAAACAAATAATAAAAAAATTTTCCTTTTTTGTTTGGATTCGTTCTATTTTCAATACAAATTATTGGATATTGAAATGAAAAATATTTCTAGTTTTATAAATTTAATAAATAATCGTATGTATGGAGATTTTTATAAATTATACAATATAATGATTTTACAAATAAAAGAGCGCATTCCAGACGTGTTAAATGTTTTTAACACTGGCAAAAAACATCCTATATATAAAGATTTAGAACCATTTCATGAATATGACATGGAAAATATAGTTGACATACATAATGATATATTAAAAATAATAGATGAATTACATAGATATCATGTATCTAAAGAAACAAAAATACAAAATTATAATGATACAAATAAGATAGGAAACTCGATTATAAATTTTATAAATACATTGGAATATGAAAATTCTCTATTAAGAGAACAAATGACATTGTATTTTAATTATGTAACTTTTTTCCATAATACACAAAAAGAACATTTAACCAAATTAGCAAATCGTATGGGAGCGTTCAAAAAAGAAATAGAGGAGGATATTATGATAAATCGTCCTAATATTTTATACGAAACGCATAATAATAATATCACGTTTTGCACTCCTACAGATAGTACATTTAAATTAAATATCGACGATTCACAATTAAATGAATATTTGACTTTAAATGTCGGAATAGAATCGGATAATATAGTAAACCGTTCTCCTACAAATTCAGTTACAACTCATATATCAGATATAAATTCGGAAATATAAATATATCTATAATATATATCATGGAAAACTTAAAAAAATCGTTCAAAAATATAAAAAGTATTTTTAGAACAAAAATAACAGATGAAAATTTTAGAATATTTGTAAATTTATATTTAACCAATAATAAATCAAAATTACCTTCTAATTTAAAAAATAAACCAATTGGTAAATGGAATGTTAAGCATGTAACTGATATGAGCAATTTATTTGATGATGATGAAAAATTTAATGACCCATTAAACGAATGGAATGTATCTAATGTTACCAATATGAAAAATATGTTTAAAGGTGCAATAACTTTCAATCAAGATATATCACAATGGAATATTTCCAAAGTTACTGATATGACTAGTATGTTTGAAGGATGCAGATCTCTTAATAAATCATTTTTATTTTGGAACCCATCGCCTGGAACTAAAATAGAAAATATGTTTAAAAACTCTGGTGTAACAGAATTACCTAATTTTTATATAAGATACTTAGAAACATTACAACCCTCGCAATCAGCAATAAATCCAGAAGTAATTCGCAGAGAAAATATTCAACGTGCGTTACATGTACATGAAACATTTAAAAAATTAAATTTAATTGAATTAATGAAAATAATAAAACCAATAGTAAATAAAGAAGATACTGTATATTCTAAAGTGGAATGGCAATATTTTATGTTTAATATTAAATCAAAAATGAAAAATTATATTTCAAATAATTTTGAAAAAAATAAAACATCTTTTATATCTTCCTTAAATTCTGTAATTAAAAAAGTGAGTAAAGAATCTGAATTTGCAACAGATGAAATGAAAATATATATTGGAAATACAATTGATTATCTCTTTATGCAACCAAAAACCATTATTACAAATTATATACATATTTTTGTCGAAGAATGCCAAACCGCATATGGTAAACAATTGAATATAAATTCAAATGATATGAAAACTGAAAATATTAGTTGCATTAAAGGTATAGTGGAACGATTCTTTTTAACATTAATAAATACTTTATTAATGCATTGTATTACGGATATAAAAGAATGTTCGAATGAATATAAAAAAATATTGTTTAAAGGATTTAATGTAAATGTAAAAAAATTAACAAAATTAGATAAAAACGAATTAACAAAACAATGGAATGATGAATTTTTAGAAAACGAATCCTTTTTGAAAAAAAATAATCTGAATGAAAATAATTCAAAAAGATTATCCGATAATGATAGAGAAACATTTCTCAAAAATCATTACATTGATTTTATGAAAAGTAAATATCAAGAAGAAGAAATATACACAAGAGATATTAAAGACATGATAATGTTAGAAGCAAATAATTTAGAATCTGCTGGAGTGTTTAAAAACATGTATTTTGGCGGAAAAGGTCGCAAATATAAAAAGACTAATAAGAGATATATAATGAATAAAAATAAACGCGCAACATCAAAAATAATGTAATAAAATAATATATATTGATTCTATATATATTATTTATTTTAATTTTACGATGGATAAAAAACAATCAAATAAATTATTAAATGCGTTAAATATGGATTTACAAAATAATATGCCTTCGGGAAACGACGATTCAAAAAGTATTGTAAGTACCAGCAATACATCCACAAAACCAATTGAGTGGTCGCCCGAAAATGAAGCCATTTTAGTTGAATGGTGTGATATAGCACAATGCTATAAATGGATGAATAATGAAGCCCACTGCCAATATAAAAGTATATTGGCATGGTTTACTATACCAGCCATTGTATTATCTACAATAAGTGGAACTGCATCATTTGCCCAGGGAAGTGTTCCACAGAGTATGCAAAATTATTTTCCAGCAATAATTGGCGCGGTAAATATTTTCGTAGGTATTTTAACAACAATACAACAATACCTTAAAATTGCGGAATTAAATGAAGCACATCGTATTTCTGTTATTGCCTGGGATAAATTTTCCCGAAATATTCGCATTGAATTATCGAAAGCACCAGTTGAAAGAATGGATGCCGGACATTTTTTAAAATTAAGTCGACAAGAATACGATCGTTTAATGGAAACCAGTCCAACAATAGCAGGAAGTATTGCAAACAAATTTGAAAAAAAATTTATGGGAAAACCAGGATCAATAGAAAGAAAACGATTTGAAGAATTAAAAAAACCGGATATATGCAATATTATAATAAGTGCAAATGAATATAGACACGGATGGTATAAAGAACTATTATCTTCACCCCCCGAATTAAATGAGGGAAATGGGGATTTTGATATTCATTTAAAAGAGAAAATTTTGACAGAAAAAGTGGAAGAGGTACAAGAAAAAGAAAGAATGCTTTATTTAAAAGAATTGGAGGAAAAAAAGAAGGAAAAACAAAAGGAGGAATTAAAAAATGTTTTCCAAAAAAATGCACTAGAAGTTATGAAAAATTTCAAACTTCAAACAAAAAAAATAGATGATTATGTTCATTCTTTTAAAGAATTACATGGTAGAAGTCCACTTACTGATGAAATTACAGATAATATGCGGGAAGAAGTATCTATTGATGTATTAAGTCGCTATTTAGAAAAATATACCATGGAGGACCCGTTAAATATAGTGTAGTAACTTATCGCTCCTCCTCCCCCTCCTCGCGCAAATAAATCATTATCATATATAATATATATCCTATATGATACAAACTACACAACCAATATACGAATCTATATTTCTGTAAAATGCAAAATATTTTTCACTGCCCACAATTGAATATCATTTTCTTTAAAATAAATAGTGGATGCACTTACACCTTTTTCTCGTATTTTTTGTTTTTCTTCTTCATCCGACATTTCTGTAATAATATCGTCTGGTACATATAAACAATTCACGATAAAACAACAAAATCGTTTTAATAAAATGGGTTCTTCCCCAATATAATCACCTGTAAAATAATATCCCCTCGAAAACATACTATGTTCCATTGTTTTATATGGATTTTCATTTGTTTTATGGATGTTTATATATTCACCATCTTTATGGTCACATAAAAAAACTTGCAATGGTGTAGGATATTCTTGATTTTCTAAATTGCGAATTTTAGTAAATTGTCTATTTTTACAAAATAAATTGCAAATTAATGGGTTAATTTCGGAACCAAATATTTTTCTTTTATATAAAACTTCATCGACTACGCATGTTATATAATCATCTTTAAAATCCTTTCGGAAAGAAGTTATATCGACAAATACGAATATTTCTTTTGGTTGAAATTCAAAAAATCCTTTATATAAATTAGATAGCAATATATTATTATTATGAATAGAATTTTCATCTTTTAACATAGAAAGAATTTGTTTGAAACATTCATTCTCAAAATGAATAACATCTTGCGTTTTATTATTATCTGTTTTTATTTCATTGGCTTCTCCAGTCTCTTCATCAAATCCCCCTTTCATTTCATGAGTAGGATTAGGTACAATACATTCATAATCCATTGTTGGAAAATCATAATATTCATCTGGTTTATTTACAATAAATTGTAAAAAAGGAAAGGTTTCATTATAAGTTGTTTGAATATCGCCATCGCCATAATCATTTTCATCTTCCATTTTATTTTGTTTGAAATTACCTTCTATAAAACAATCTGTATTAATTGAAAATAAACAAAAATGTATTTTTAATATATTATTTTCCGGTATTTCGCAAAAAGCAAATGTTTTACTTAATTGGTCATCGTCAACATATTTATAGGGAGAACTTATATCAGATAATCTTATGGTAGGACTTTGATTAGGGGATTGTTTTGCAGTGGAAAATGTATTATTAATTGATTCAGGCATATTAATAGATTCCTTTTTTGTTTGACTTTTTATGGAAGATTCAGGAATACTTTCTGTGGTAGGTTGTATATTTGTTTGAGAATCTATTTTTATTTTGCTTTCATTTGTATCTTTTTTCTCCGACATTTATATTTAATTTATAATATATGTGTTTATATTTTTACTTATATGATATAATATTTTGGAAATAGATGCTAAACAACTATTCTAGGATTTGTTCCAAATATGGACAAATACGCATAGTGTAAATGCTAGTTCTAGTATATTTTTCGATACTAGAATACACATAAATAAATACAAATAAAAATAATATAAAGATTTGCAATATATGTATGTATAATATTTTATATATTTAAAAATATTCTTGTTCACTTTCCGCCTCCTAACTTAATACTTTATTAAAATGGATACTAACAGCGTTACTTCTAATCAATATCCCTATATGGAAACTTATTCTGAAACTACTTCCCGTCATGAATTCGATGGATTTTATGCCAGAAATTTTGATGATGAAACTAGTAGTTTATCTTCTTCGTATAGAAGATATGCAAATGGTGAGAATAAAACTATTAATTATGGTCATCATATTGTAAAGAGAGAAAGAAAGGGATATAAAACTTTCAAGATTTCTTTCTATGAAACTTCTATGATTCCTGGAAATATGATTAGAGATGCAGTTAGTGGAAGATTATATTCTGAATATAGAGTCGGTACACCTGCTGAAAATTTATTTTATACAGTTTCTTATGCGGTTGGTGATACTGGTTCTCGTAACCCATGTATGTTATTTTTTGATTCTCCCAGTGATTATGAATCGTTATTTCGTGTTACTTTATCTGATGCTGATATTCAAAAATGGAAGGCAAAAATGATGTCAGAAAAGACGCGTAGAGAAGAATTAGAAAATGCTAAAAATACAACTGTTGTAAAATAAAAATAAATATGCAAATTTATATATAAGTATTTTATATATAAATATTTATCATAAACCAAAATGAGTTCTATTATAGGAAATATTAGGGATTTTTTTAGTGATATGAATTCAAGAGCATCGACAATACAATATTCGAAATTGCATAATTTAACTATTGGAGGTATTCCACTTTTTACGTATGGATTAATAGGAATAACGACAGTTGTTTTAGCATCAGTAACTATATTAGATTCAGGAGAAGAAGATGAGGAAGAACATGAAGAAGACGAGTCAATGTTAAATAGTTTGCCGACAGTAGAAGGAATAAAAGAAACATTATCAAATATTTCTCCATTTAGTAGTTCTGAAGAATCCCCAAAAGAAGAAGAACAAGAAGAGAAAGAAGAATCTACTCTCGGTGGAAAAAAATCCAACAAAAAAAATAGAACCCATTCTAATAAAAAGAAGAACAAAAAATCGAAAACCTATAAATCTAAAAAATAAAAGCACATCATTTTCTCTATTTATTGATATGTTTTGGCTTTCTCAAATGTACGTCTAAAAAATTCATTAATTTTGTTATTGTCGGCACCAACTACCATATCATCCGGATAAACTTCTTTATTTTCTTTATAATAACAACAAATAATAGGAACTCCGCTGGATAATCTCTTCCTTTTAAATAAAGAGAATACTTCCGGAGATTTATCAATATCTATTATGTAAGAAGTAACACAGGAAGGCATTTGAGGAAGTGCCTTATTTAATACTGGTAAAATTTGTTGACAAGGTCCACACCATGTTGCCCCCAATTTAAAAATAAGAATTCCATCATTTTGACGAATCAAGTTTATATATTGATCAGCAGTCAAATTAGCATTCATTATGTTGGGATTTTTATACATTTTATATTATATATTTAATTTTATATAATATAAGTTATTTTATTACGAAAAAAATAGCGTAATAATAGAATAAATACTTTCTTTTGAAACATTATAAAAATAAATTTTAAATAAAAAAATGGAAAAATTAGCATATAATTTAGATATAAATATGTATTCTTTTAACGATATTTTAGCATTGTTTGATTTAACATATAATATAACAGAAGAAAACATGAAAGTTGCAAAAAAAAAGGTTTTAATGTTTCACCCAGATAAATCTAAATTACCTCCGGAATATTTCCTTTTTTATAAAAAAGCATTTGATGTTGTATTAAATTATTATCAAAACTATAATAAACAAAATCAAACAACTACTCCTGATGCAATCAATTATAAAAAAATATATAAAAATACTGTAAATACACCTGAGCATACAGTTATACAAAAAAATATTAATGAAATTAAACCGGAGGATTTTCAAAAAAGATTTAATCAAACTTTCGAAAAAAATATGGCTAAACCCACTGTGAATAGAAATCAATGGTTTGCAGAGGAAGGTCCTCTTTACAATATAGATAAAAATGTAAATCAAAGTGGAATGAATGCCGAATTAAATAAAGTTAAAGAACAAACAAAAACAATCGTTAAATATAATGGGGTTCAAAATATGATGTATACTGGCGGAAGCAATTTTTATGAGGATGTGGAGGATGATTTATATCAAAATGAATATATTAGTAGCGACCCCTTCGGTAAATTAAAGTTCGACGATTTAAGAAAGGTACATAAAGACCAAACTGTTTTTGCTGTAAGTGAAAATGATTTCAATAATGTTAAAACTTATAAAAATGTGGATGAATATAGTCGTGCAAGAGGTAATGATAATTTAACCCCTCTTGCAAAATCACAAGCAGAACATATGATGCAACAGCAAGAAGCATTGCGTCAACAACAAATTGCTCAAAAACAACATGCATCGTTACTTAATACTCAAATATATCAGGAAAAAAATAAAAATGTATTAGCACAATTTTTACGATTGGAAAATACTCCAAATAAAATATAACATAACAGAATGGAGATTACACTCATCATGCCTTATTTACATAAAACATATTGCGAAATTGTGGCGCTGGTGGGTTGCGAGGTGCAGTTGGTCTAATGTGTTCTGCCGTACTTTGTAACCATTTCTTATCTATATCTGTCATTAAAAAATTATAATCTACCTCTTTTTCTTCGATATCACTATAACTTGCATATTGGGTTACTGTTGCCGGAATAATCATATACCAATTTCCGTTTTGTTGCAATCGTTTCCAATATATATCTAAGGCGAATTGATTTCCCTTATCTGAATTTTTTAATAAATTTGCCACACTTTCTTTAAAATTAGCAATTAATGTATCATAATAATGTGATTTTACAATATATCCAGTGGTTGTTTGACAATTAGAAATTTTAATATGATGATCACTTAATTTTTCATAAGGAGGACAATTATTACCGCCAATAATAAGTACATCAAAATTGGCATATGCATCACTTTCAGTAAATTTTTGCAAACTATCCAAAAACACTTCCGGTTTCGTAAAAGTAATATCGTCTTCGCAAATAAAAACATAAGGATAATTTCGGGTTTTGGCCAGCGATAAACATCCTATATGACTAAGTGTACAACCAACCGCGCCTTTTTTTGTGCGTTTAGCATTATATCTTTCGCCGGTTACTCCTATTTTTTTTAATTCGGAAATTACATGAACTAATCGGTCAGGTCTTTCTTCCAAATTAATATACAAAGTATTTTTTAATAATAAATCTGCCATTTATATTGTATTATAAATATAATATAAATCTATTTCATAATCTTTTTATGTTTATTTTTGCAAAAATGATAAATACCTATTTCGAATATATTGGTGGTCTTCTAATTTTTTAAATGGATGATATATTTTCGCCAAATCAATAAAATCTCTGTCCCATTTTTTATCGTAACTAATCGTTTCAGACATTTCAATGGGATTATCTATGGAATATCCTTTATGCATTGCCAACGTATTAAATAATGCTTCAATAAACATTAAATGTCTATCTGATACATAATTATCTACTTCTTTAAGCAGTCTATTTGACAGACGACTGGCGGAAATTAAACTGTGCGCCCAAGGAGTTCCTATACGATGTATTACATTTACCCAATGATTCCAACCATGATGTATATCTCCTGTTGGATTTACTTCGTGAAATGCTGATAATAAATCGCTCGTTGGAAATTTGCGGTCAATTTCTTCAATTACTTTTTCCGAGGCGAAAAATACATCGTCTTCCATAAACCATACATGTTCATATTTCGGATTTATGCGATTAAAATAATAAAGTGCTCTATCCCATGAAACAATATCTTTCAAATTTGACCATGAAGAACTTTTATAATAATTGGATTTCAAACAAACTTCATCCTCGATTTGTATTATATTTACATTTCCAATTCTATAGGGATATTTATTTTCATTGTCATCAATAACTAAATATGTATCATGTGATGTAAAAGTATTTAAAAAATCTATCCAATATTGGTTAAAATACCTGGTTAATATACATACAGCAATTTTATTATCTTGCATTTTTTCTTTATAAAACGGTTTTTATTTTATATTATTCAAACAAAAGTAGTTTTTATATATTTTCTATAGAAATATCATTTTCCACAACTTCAATAATCTTTAATTTTTCAAGCATTTCTATTTCCGGATTAGGTTCTGCTGGAGGAGGACTTCTAGGTGTTGCCAAAGGATTTTCTATTTTATATAATAAATTATCATATTTTTGTTTTAAGTCTGATACATCATTTGCAATTGATTTGAGAATAGCAGTATGTTCTTCCATTAATCTTTGTAAATAATTTGTATCCTTTGGGATATCAGAAATAGTTAATCTAACATTTTCAGATTGTAGTTGCGGAGGAAGTTGACTTGGTGGTGCTGGTTGTGATGGTTTATGTATAGGAATACTAGGAGGAAGAGGAGTGTTATTTGTTTGAGTTGGGGCGGGTAAAAAATTATTTAATGGTGGAAATTTGTTTAATTCGGCTTCTCTTTCTTTTCTATGACGTTCAATTAATTCATCCATATTTGATATAGGACGATCGTCTAATTTTTCCGAAAAATTTACTTCTGGTGCCGGAGGTTTGGCAAACATTTGTTCATATTGTTTTTGTCTTTCTCCAAATGCCTGATTATATAATTCCTGCTTTTGAACCTTTTCAGCATCCTTCCCCAAATAATTGGGTTCTTGAAATCCGTTAATATTTGGAACTACGCCTGCAGAACCCATATTTTTTTGAGGAATATTCATTCTAGAATTAGTATTTGACATATTTGATTTTAAAACTTCAATCATATACCCGAGAGTGTCTCTGTTAATTTTTTGCAAAAGAGGTTTATTATCTACTATTGGATATTTTTCATAAAAATTTTCAATAATAGTTTTGAACCATTGTTCTTTATAATTAGGGATACCTTGACCCATTGCTTGAAACATGGGAATTTTGTTTATGTTATTCCATAGCAACTCTTGATTTTCTGGATGAACATATAAATTTTTATGATATGACATATTTTGTTTGAATAATAAATATTAGAATATGTTTTTATATTTATTATTTGATTTTTGTTTTTATATTTCAAACACTTTGCTTTCTGTTTTAATTTTATCTGAGGTAAAGGGACCCTTTAAATTTGCAAATTGTTCATCGACATCCCTAGGTCCACTTGCTTTTTCTGTTACATATTTTAAAAAAGGACCTCTAATGTGGGGTTTTCCAAGTTTGTTTGGTTTATATGACATAAATAGTTTGGATGTTCTTTTTTTGTTTGGGTTTTGCCATGCAATAAATTTTTCTGTAAGCGTATTTCCGAGTCTATCCATGGCATTTTTTATTCTGTATTTATTGTTTATTATATTTTTATAAAAATCTTTAATCTCTTTCTTTAATACTTTTAATATTTTTTCACTTTTACCAGTGTTTTCTGGTTCATTTAAATATGCTTTCAAATTAAAAGAAATTGTAATGTAATAATCTAATATTTCACATTCTATAGTATCTTTATTGTCACAAATATTATAATAATCATTCTTATTATATTCATCAATCGGGGTTTTAATATCAGTATACGCAATATAATTGTTATTAGTATTTGTATTGTAATATTTTTCCATTATTTTGTTAAAAATGCTATTTACAATTTCATTACCAGTTAATTTATAATTAGAAGTAGTCGGTTGATTTGCAGTAGAAGTCTGTTGATTTTTATTATGTTCTGTTTTAATTGATTGTATATAACTTATAATATAGTTTATATTATCTTTATCAGGAACTCTATTTTTTACTGTAAGTGTTCTCATTTCATTGGAAATCCTTTTATATATTTCATCTATTACCGGTTCAATATAGTCTTTAAACGTGTTCTCGTCATTAAAATCTGTAATTTGTTGAGAAGTAGAAGTTGCTTGTTTTGCTGATGCTGATGCTGATGGCGATGCTGATTGTGATACTTTATTTTGTTCTTCCTTTTCTATAATTGTACTTATAATTTGACTTAATTTGGTTTCAAAATCATTAAGTTGTGTACTCATATTATAATATATTATATTGTATTTATAATATGAGTATATAATAATTTCATTTTTCGTTAAAATATATTTTTCTATATTGAGTAATATATTTGTCCGGAATTTTTTTATTTCTAAACATATTTAACCTCTTTTCTAATGTCACAGGTTTCCCATTTATTTTTTCACTTAACATTGTTATTATAAAAAATAAAGAATACATCCCACATTCACTATCACCATTTTGATGTCTAACATTGGCAGTATAAAATGTAAAATCGATTGCAGGATTTAATTGTCGACCTTGTTCAATAACTCTATCTTTAAATACTTTTATTTCATCAGGAACATCTTCAGAATCCGATTGTTTTTGCGATTCCATATAAAAAATATATTTTCGTTTAATATCAATAAACATTGATACCCAATGTGAACCAGGTTCATCATGTTTGTCTAAATTAAAAACTATTCCTATTTTATGTTTTTTATTTGAAATCATTTTTTCTAAAGAAAAGTTGCACATTTCTTCTTCGACACATTGTCCATTATAACTTTTGGGTTTTGTGTCAAAATCAATTGCAGTTGGTCCTATAAATTTAAAGCATTTAAACTTTTTTTCATATTGACGAAGCACATTTAATATATCATAATTAGAAAGCCATTTATTTGTTATATCGCCCCCCTTATTCCATTCCGGTGGACTATCCGGAGAAAACACATAATCATCTATATTTTTTTTAATTTCCGTATTTTTTATTTCTTCTAACCAGCAATCTTCCTTATCACAATTTGTTAATCGCATTTTAAGTTCATTCCATACTGTGTTTGGATCGTCCGATATTATAGTATTGTTTGAATGACTTTTATTATATGCATCTCGAATTTGGAATAAAATATCTTTTGTATAACACGTATTCGGGTTTACTTTGGATTCTTCTACCAAAGGACTACAATTCATTTTTTGAAAATTTTTCCTTGTTTTTTTATTTTTACTAGCACCTATTTTTTTACTCTTAGTATATGCATTGCGTTTTATTTTTCCTAAACCGAGAGATGATTTTAGTAGATTCATAAATAAAACAAATATAAGGTATTTAAAATAAGGTTAGAAAATGTAAAATGCTTATTTTTTATTTTTTTTATTATATTCAATATATTCCAATAATGAAGGATTTACGCTCCAATTATATGCGGGTACATTATTTTTATATGATAATCCAACCGAGGAAGATTCATAATCAGGATCAGAATTTTCATCGGAATTATTTTCCTCTGGTTCAGTTTCAAACAAAACCTCATCTTTATAATCTTCTTCATAACATCCGCCATTTGTTTCTATATTAATTTTTTCTGTTTCAATATGTTTAATACACACTTTTAAAAAATGTTCAAATGCTTCATCTAAATCTAAAGAAATCTGAGTATTTTCATTATATAAGTAATCGTTAGTAATTCGTAATATTTGTTTTGTATATTTTTTTACTTTATTATTATGATCCATTTTTTTGGAATGTTCTTCTGGATTTGTTTTTGAAATAAATTTATTATATTTACTTTTACTACACATAAATTGTAAACTTAATGCATCCAAATCTGATAATTTTGTATTCATATATTATATTATAGTATAGTATAATCTAATATATTATTTGTTTGATTTTTCCACAAAAAAATAATAATAATACTGACATAAAAATATAAAGAAAAATTAAAAATACTATATAGAATAAAAATAAAATGTCAAAAAATATAGATAAAATTTACTATATTAATCTTGATAAACGCGTTGACCGAAAAGATGAAATCGAAACTGAACTTAATAATATGAATCTTTCTGGAGAAAGATATCCTGCAATATATACTCCAGAATCCGGAATAGTTGGATGTGGATATTCACATTTAAATGTTTTAAAAATGGCCAAAGAAAAAAATATAAAAAATGTATTAATATTAGAAGATGATTTTGAATTTATTGTATCAAAAGAAACCCTAGAAAAAGAATTAGACCATTTTTTTAATGAATTTCCCAATTATGATGTATGTATGTTATCATATATAGTGCAAGCATCCGAAGAAATTGCATGCGATAATAAAATTCGTAGGGCATTAAATGCGCAAACTGCGTCAGGATATATTGTAAATGGGAATTATTTAGATAAATTAATAGAGTTATATTCGTGGGCAATTCCAGCATTAGAAAGAACGAATGAGCATTGGAATTATGCTAACGATTTGGTTTGGAAAAGATTTCAACCCACTGATAAATGGTATTATTTTGTAAATAGAATTGGAAAACAGAGAAGTAGTTATAGTGATAATAAAATGTGTCACGTTGAAAATAATGATAATGTATAATATATATTATATCTATTATTATATTATATAATGAAATTACCTTTACATATAATTGTTCCCGCAATCGTTTTGCTTGTTTTAGACAGTATTTATATTTCCTTTATTAAGCATCCTTTTGAGATGCAAATCATTTCTATTCAAAAGGTGGCAATGACGGTGCGTTTATGGGGGGCTATAATGTGTTATGCACTTTTAATTTTTGGATTACATTATTTTATTCTTAAACCGCATAGAAGTATTTTAGATGCTATGTTATTTGGTTTAGTTATTTATGGAGTGTATGAATCGACTAGTTATGCTACCTTAAAAAAATGGTCTCCAAAAATATTAATTATAGATACTTTATGGGGCGCCGTATTAATGGGTGCAACTACTTTTATTACTTATAAAATTTTACCCCACATGTAAAAAAAATATATTCATTATATATAAATATATAATGAATAATGAACCCTATCTGTTTGAAGTTTTTTTTAGACCTATTTTAGAAGGTTTAGATAATTTAGAGAAATACGAAGTAAGATTGAAAAAATGGAGTGAACTTATTTCTACAACAATAAAAGAGTTTGAAGAATGTAAAACCCTATTACCAGACAAAAAATATGATGAGGTGTTTAAATATATAGAAAATGGAACCTCAGAACTACAAAAAATTAATACTAAACTAGAAATTATTAAAAATCGCAGCGAAAATATATATAAAAATATATTTAAAATGATTGATTCATTAAATGCACAATTTGTTGTATTAGCTAGCAAAACAAATGAAAATAAATTGAAATATGGTCTTCAAGGAAATATTAAAATTAACAAACTTAAATATACCGACCTAGTTAAGGAGGAACCCAATGAATATATAAGAAATCATTTACGATCTATTTTAGAAGACCCTATTATAGAAACCCCTTTTAACCAAAATGCTGGTAAAAAAAATAAAAAAAACCGTCAAACAATAAAAACCAACAAAAAAAATAAAAAAAAACGTCAAACAATAAAAATCAACAAAATTTAATGTCTATTCTAATATGTATCAAAATACATAGTAGAACTAGCATATACGCTATTCTAATTTGTCCTATATATAGGACAAATCCCAGAATAGACGTTAATGTTATATATGCTATTTTAGGTTTATTCTATATATGACAAATCCCAGAATAGATGTTAAATAAAAATATACAATATATACAAATATTTTATATTTCATTTTTTTATAATCTAGTGCAAATAAACAAATTTAAATTTTCATCCGGTTCATACCAATATAAATTGCAAAACTCTTCAAATAAATCGTCATTCGGAAATTGTATTTTATTATTATAAAGACCTCCTCCAAATTTTTCTATTCTTTCTTTCCATACAGGAGTATAATACATATGCACTAAGGTATCATCCATATTTTTTACTACATTAATATAATAATCTCTTGTATGCGATGGACATAATAAATTTTTTATATGATTTGTTGAATTATTATAATTATTTATACAATTATAAATTTCGCTAGTAATTGATTGACTTCTATATCGTGTAATTAATTCTAATACATAATATGTCTTATAATTAGGATCATAACAATTAATATCTTTATATTGAGCAATATCTACTTGCGATAAATTTACAAACAGATTAGTATTTTTAATATTTGTCAATTCATATCCGGAATCTATTTCTTTATATTGTATACAAAAATCATTAAGCGAATTATTTATACAATAATTTTTTTTGAAAAAGGTAGATATATTTGCATTTTTATTACATATATTATATATAATTGTTCCCAATATAGTTTCATCTTGAGTTTTTAACCAATTATTTATTTTTTCTGCAATATTATTTTTAAATCCAATAGTGGTTGTCTCGCTATAAAATATATTAAATATATGTAATATAAACATAATAAGTTCTTTTTTAAATCCTGAGTAATATAATTCATATGCCCAATATAATGCTTCCCTTTTTGATTTATTTATAATATATAATAATAATGTCCAATATACATTTTGTTTTATAAATAAATATCTTGTAAATATTGCCTTATTTATATTTTCATTCATAGATTCATTAAGAGAAAGATTATTTAAAGCATAATCAAGTTGTTCCATTTTATAGAGTAAGGTTAGCAAATTAGTAAATTAGTAAATTAGCGAATAAATTTATTATAATATTTTATATATGGTGGAGGGGGGGGGGAATAATATATTATTGCCAAATTAAAACTCAATTTTTTTGATATATAATATATATTAATATTATATAAATGCCACGTAAAAATTCCAATTCAAAATCGAAAAAGTATTTGAAAAAATCTCATAAAAAAACTGCGAAACGTTCAAATAAACGAACCAGTAAAAAATTTAGTAATGTTAATAATTCCCACATTGTAAAAGTTTTATTAGAAATTTTAAATATGGTAAAATTATACCATTGGAAAACTCGTTCATTTGCCCAACATAAAGCAACCGATGATTTATATGCAAAAATAAATGAACATGTTGATACTTTCGTCGAAGTATTATTGGGAAAAGATGAAACAAGAATTAATATGACAGCAAAAGAAATGGATTTATTGGATGAAAGTAATACCACTGAATTCAAACAAAGAATATATGAATATCGCAATTTCTTAATAGAAATGGATAGATATTTTGATTCTAATAGAGATAGTGATTTATTGAATATTCGAGATGAATTACTTGCCGATGTTAATCAGTTTTTATATTTAATGACATTTGATAAATAATTGTTGCAAACAAATTGATTTATATGCAAATTATATATTATATTATAAGTAAATATATAAACATAATATCATATTATATGTTTATAGTAAAATGAATTCATCTAATAATATAAATCCTTATGTTATCGACACTAGATATATGATAAATTGCGAAATTCTGAAAAATAATATATTAGAAATAAATAATAAAATAAATTGGTATAGAGAAAAAAATCAATCGCCGCCAATGGGATTAATGTTTAACGTCTATTCTGGGATTTGTCCTATATATAGGACAAATCAGAATAGCGTATATGCTAGTTCTACTATGTATTTTGATACATACTAGAATAGACATTAATTATAAATTTTTCACAAATTATTATAATGCAACCTGCAAAAATGAACCTCCGACATTAGACGGTCTTATTATGTCATAAATAAAAGAAAACAACTATTAGAAAAACTAACATAAAAACAATATATTATTTTTATTATATTATTTTTTTTATTAAAAATGCCAAATTTTTACGAAATATTAGGTGTTTCAAAGGAAGCAACCGATGTTGAAATTAAAAAAGCATATCGCTCTCTTTCTTTAAAGCATCATCCGGATAGAGGAGGAGACACAAATAAATTCCAAGAAATTGGCGAAGCATATGAAACTTTAAGTGACCCGGGAAAAAAACAACAATATGATATGCAATTAAATGGGTTTCCCGGTGGAGGAGGAATTCATTTCGAAGGCGGTAATGGAGAAATGGGTCCTCAAGAATTCGCGGATTTAAATAATATTTTCAATATGATGTTTGGAGGTGCTGGAATGCCAGGAGGAATGTTTGGTGGAATGCATGGAGATCCCAATATACATATTTTTCATAATGGTATTCCGGTTGGAGGTCAAGGATTTATGTTTCAAAATTTGCATCGACCTCCTTCTATTATTAAAAATTTGGCTATTACAATTGAACAAGCATACACTGGTATTTCAGTTCCCATAGAAATAGAAAGATGGGTAATGCAACCAAATAATGTCAAACAAATGGAAAAAGAAACTATTTATGTAAATATACATCCAGGAATTGATGAAAATGAAATTATTGTATTAAAAGAACAAGGGCATGTTACAAATGAAACATTAAAAGGAGATATAAAATTAATTATTCACATTGAAAATAATACACCATTTAAACGTAATGGATTAGATTTAATATTTAAGAAGACAATTTCATTGAAAGATGCTTTATGTGGATTTATTTTTGATATTAACCATATTTCTGGTAAAAGTTTGTCTCTTAATAATAAAACAAACAGAACTATAATAACACCTAATTATAAAAAGACGGTTCCTGGAATGGGTTTTATTCGCGATTCAAACAAGGGAAATTTAATTATAGAATTTGAGATAGAATTTCCAACAGTTCTCTCCGAGGAACAAGTTACAAAATTGCTAGAAATATTATAAACATCTCCTATCCTATAAATAATAAAATATTATATTATATATTTTATTATTTTATGCACTTTGAACAGGAGCAGTAAGACGGCGCACGGGAACACCGGAATCGACAATATAAATAGAATTTTCTGTCATAATAACAAATTCAGTTCCCTTCTTAAAAATTTTGGAAATACGACTAGTATATTCATGCTTATTTTTGATAAGTAATTTTTCGCCGTCTTCTTTGCAACCAATAACGACGGTTTTATCGATGGAATATGTCCAATAATCAGTCATTAAAGGTTTATCCTCAACAATAGATAAATTCCAGCAAAATTCCATAGTTTCCATGCTTGGTAAACGATATGATGATTCAGTTTGTGCAACTAATGCGGTCGATGATGCTGACGCAGATGGTGCTTGTGTAAAAGAACTCATTTTATAATAAATATAAGATATAAAATATAATAGATTCTTACTTTAAATACTTATTTTTCCTAAATAATAATTATATAACAATGCAATTTTCCCTTTGTGTCTAAAACTTGCGAATTAAACGCATTTATATAAAAATAAAAATAAAAATAATAACCAAAAAAATAACTTTTATATTTGTATATAGATAGAATTCAAACAAAATGGCAGAAAATATAATTTTTCACTATATAAACATTATTAATGATTATTTTGATCATATGATACAATCCGAATTGTTAAATAAATTAAATAATAGTACATATATTTTTAGCATAGGTTTAAATACTATAATTCACATTTACAAAATTTGTTTGATTAATAGTAAAAGTTTTGATGTAACTCAATATTTATGTCAAAAAGCATATTATTGTTATTTAGAGTATATTGAACAAATGAATAAAAGTAATTTACTTCATAATTTAAATAATTCAGATGCTATTATTTTTGTATATAAAAAGACCATTTCTGATTCCGGAATTTTAAATTGTCAAAATACTGACAGTATACCGATTAATAATTCTTTATTATCCACAAAAATATCAATAAATGGCACTATAAATGAATCAACAGATGAATTAGAATATATATTAAATGGATTATCTATAATAACAAAAACTATATTATTTTTTAAAACTGAATATTTGTTTGAAAATAAAGATTCTATCTCTTCAGAATCAAACAAAAAAAATATTTATATTAATGATATTAAAACAATAATGACAGAAAATTTAAATAAATATCTTTCTCTTTTGATTTCATTAAACGAACCTTTATATGAAGTGTCTATATTATTTAATTATATTGAAATGATAACCAAAAAAATAGAATTTACTGTTTCTGAATATTGTATTTTTTTGGGAGAATTATATAAGTATTTGAAAAAATTAAAGAAAAATAATGAATTACCAACAAAAGAACAATTAACAAATATAACTTTATGTTGTTTATATGACGAAGAAAACATAAAAAAAATAATGCAATTAATAAAATCAAATAAAATGAATATGGTAGTTAAACAATTATTTTTATGAATATAATATAATAAATTTATTATATTATGACATTTGATGTCTATTTATTTTTTGGAAATATTATTTAGATAAGATTGGGAAACAGAAATCAACTTCTTTCTAAGTTTAGGTTTTTTATTTTTAACAATAGGTTCTTCATTTGGTATATATATTTCAGAATATTCATCTGTTAATATTTTTTTTATGAAATTATAAATAAAATTTAATATATTTTCTGAACAATTTCCGACAATTAAACAACTGCCAGTTCTAAAAATCATAAATGATACTTCAGTATATTTTTTATTTTCACCCAATTCGCTCATTTTCATATTTCGGTCTTCTTCCATAATTTTCCCTGTTTGAATTTCTTCATCAAATCCATGTTCGTTATTAAAATAAAATTTACATTTTACTCCAGGATAACTACATGGGTCGTAAGCAGTTTCTATTCTATATTTTCTACATAGTATACTATGTAATTTTTCGCGATTAATATAAAATCCACAATTGAAATTGGAATTGATTAATACATTTTCACATTTAACATTTTCAATATATTCTAATTTCGTTTCCAAAAAAGGTTGTAAAATATTTATTACCATTTCTTTTACTATTTCTAATAGTTCGGTGTTTAAAATTCCCGGTATTTCCATTTTTCCAGTATTAAATGTTTTTACGTGTATTTCACGAAACATATTTTGATATTTAAACCTTAAAATCATGGCAAAACAATTATAAAATGCATATTTTACTTTTCCGCGACAATTCATAATGTCTTTTTTAGAAACTCCAATAGTTATTTTTCTTTCATCCTTAAATTTTATACGACGAGCAGTAGGATTATCAATAGTTTTTATATTATTTTCAGTATAATAAGGTATATTTTTAATTTTTTCCATATATTCGTTAAATTCCTCCTTTGTTTTAGAAACAATTTTCATTTGTTTTTTTACAACACCATCGCAGGGTTTCCAATATTCAATAACTGGAATATCCCAAAATATTTTATGTATATTTATTTCTTGATTTAAAAATACGACTTTTGTTTTTGTAGAAATATACAAATCATCGCATTTAGGAATAGTATCAGAAATTAAATCATTTAGGATATTTTTATTTCCAATTTCTCTACATAATTCTCCATCAAATTCATATTCACTATCATTATCAGATTCATATTCTGATTTTACTATTTTACTTTCTTTTTTTTCCAAATTTATAGATATTTTTTTTTCAAAGGTTTCTTTTTCGATTTTTTTTGAGGTTGAATCTAGAGAAAAATTAAAGCCGTTATTTTGACCGGTTAAATAAGAGGACCATTCGTCGTCAACGCTTAACATTTTAGTAATATAGAGTATTTATATTGGTTATAATTAAATTTATATTATTTATATATTAATATAAATAAATTCTTTATATTGTTCAATTTTATATATTTTGCGTAATTTTTTTTGTATGGCAATTAATATATAATATATTATAATTTTTTTATGCAAAATATTTCAAACAACATTCAACTTCCCAAGAAAAATATTAACAGATGTTTTACCGAAAATAAAAATTTACACTATAACAATTATAATGCATTTAATGTTCAACCTGGATTAAGTGTTTTTAATCCTGATAATATTTCTAGCACTCCTCCAAACCACTTTTTGTCCGATTTGGAAAAAAGAATGTCGATATATTATCTTCCTGGGAAATAAAATTGAAATTTTCATAAAAAATAAATATATAATACGTAACAATTATATATTTATTGCCAATAATAAATAAAATAAACGAAAACACTTTCTCTATAATCTATTTCTCTATAAAATGCCATTTATCGTAACTTATCGCAATATTGAAAACAATAAAATTATTCAATTATCATATAAAGATGAAAATTATCCTATATGTATTTATGACGAAACAATTGCTCAATATAAACAAATATTTTTAGTTCATTTACAACCTGGGAATATAATGAGAGATAAATATACTAATAATAAATATGAAACTGTACATATAGAGTTTATCGATAGAAATAATTCATGTTTTACAGGTGATTGTACTATAATGTGTCCAAAAACAAATGAATTACGTCGTATAGAAGATTTACAAATAGGCGATGAAGTTTATACAGTGAACGGAAAAATTACAAAAATAATTGCCATTCTTCAAACAAACATAACTTCCACATTTACAATGTTACAAAAAAATGAAAAGGGATTAAAAATAACAAATTATCATCCGGTCCAGGATAAAACTGGCGAATGGTGTTTTCCTTACGAATGTGAAGATGAATATACCGCCATTTTTGAAAAGATTTCATGCGTTTATAGTATAGCATTAGAAGAAGGACATATATTATATATAAACGATACACCAGTTATTGGATTAGCACATAATATAATGGATAATATAATTACCAAACATCCTTATTTTGGAACAGATCGCATTCTTAAATCAATATATACTATAAATCCAAAAGGTTATGCCACAATAATAGATACGCAAATATATAGAAATAAAAATACAGGTTTGGTTGATGGAATTATTGTGTGAATGTTATATAGACTAGTCTAATTTTGTACCATATCTGAGACAAATCCCAAAATAGGTGTGAAATGTTTATTCATAGTTATCGCAAAATGTTTTATAATTATTTCATTACGTGTATCATTATTGTGTATAATATTTTCAATTAAATTAAAAAACTTATTATTTACTTTATCCGGATAATTTCTAATAATAAAATTAAAATACGAAAGAAAAATATTTTTTTTATCCATATTATAATCAATACTAATCTGATGTATAAATTTTATTATATTTTCGGTTGTATCTTCTGTATATTCAGAAATTAACATTTTTTGTAAATTTTCCCAAACAGAATTATTTATTATATGAACAGTTGAATCTAATACATTTTGATTTAATTGAATAAAATTTATCATGCTGCGAATATCAGAATTATATATAGTGTAGATTGTATTTATAACATTATCAGATAAATTCAAATTTTCATGGTTGCTAATATTTTTAATAAAATTATAAATATCTTTTCTCGGCAGTTGATTAAATCGAATACATATAAATTCATTTTGCAACGATTCGTCTATTTTACTTATATAATTGCATATTAAACAAAATCGCACATTATGTATAGATGTTTGTAATAAATATTTTAATGCTTGTTGGGCATTTTTTGTCATATAATCCACTTCGTCCAATATAACAAATTTGTATTCAGAATCAAATAATCCCTTTGATTTTACAAATTGATTTATTTGATTTCTTATTATATCAATTCCTCTTTCATCTGATGCATTAAGATGTATTATAGATGCATTTTTATTAATATTGCAATGAGATTGATATTCATTAATTAAATTAATTATAGTAGTAGTTTTTCCTGTTCCTGGAGGACCATAAAAAAGTAAATTCGGAAAATATTTTTTTTCTAATATATTTGTAAATAATTTGCGGTTAATTTGGTCCAAAACAATATTTTCAAATTTGGTTGGTCTATATTTTTCTACCCATGGTATATTTTTTTGATTTTGATTTTGAATGTTTTGTTGCAAACTCATTTGTAAATATAATAAACTCTATAATAATAATGTTTATAATTTATATTTTATATGATATTTACCATAAAATATATATGAAAATAATATAAAGTTTCAGTGCATTATTTTTTATAAATTAAAACTTATTTTTTATTTTTTATAGATGAGTGACTGTGTTAGTAATAGTGAAAATATTTGTTTAAACAACATTTTAACAGCAGAACCGGCAGTTAAACGCCGTGGAAGAAAAAGAAAAGAAGAAACTCTTACTTTATTGGAGAAATCCGATAACAATGAAAATATAAAAATGAAATTATTATCGGCAACCTCTTTTGACCAAGATACTAATTCGAATTTTATTCAAGAAAATAAACCTGAGGAAAATTCTACAAATGATGTACCGGATGTTAAAAAAAGGGGAAGAAAACCAAAAGGTGGAAAATTAACGGTTAAACCTCCAGAAAAGCAAAATTTTAGCAGTTCAATTTCAAATGTAATTTTGCATCTTAAGTGTTCTATGACCGATTTAGATGAATATACAACAAAAATTAATAAATTAGTAACAAACCCATTGGAATATAATCCTAACATACCGTTAAATATTTTAACCTATAATCAAACAGAATCTTCTACATTTAGTTTATATAATTCTGAAGAATGGACATCTGACAATGGAAACTCTTTTGGGGCAGAAGATAATAAAAAACTAAATTGGAATAATGATGTTTTTGGTTCTTTGCCATCTACTATGCCTAATATAGTAGATTCATTAAACTATAACGATAATGCATATTCCAACGCGAAAGAAAATAACGTATTTCCTCTATCTATAAAATCAAAAGAAACTATTCCAGAGAATAATTATGTGGAAGTTTCCGATGTAAAATTAGAGGATAATGATGAAAATATTAATGTAAAAGACATTAATGCCAAATTAAAAAAAATAAAAATCAATTTATATAAAAATCAAAATATAAATAAAAAAGCGGCCTGCTTTTGGTGCACCTGTGATTTTGATAATCCAGTATGCTATATACCTAAATATGAATTAGATGATAAAATTTACGGTTATGGTTCATTTTGCAGACCAGAATGCGCGGTGGCATATTTGATGAAGGAACATATCGACGATTCCACCAAATTTGAACGTTATCATTTACTTAATCATATTTATAGCAAGGTATATGGATTTAAAAAGAATATTAAACCGGCGCCATGTCCTTATTATTTATTGGATAAATTTTATGGTAATCTTTCTATACAAGAATATAGAAAATTGTTAAAAACGGAACATATGCTACTCGTAATCGATAAACCGATGACACGCATATTACCTGAGTTACATGAGGAAAATGAAGATTTAATATCTAACATATATGGGTCATCAAAAACCATTTCTAATATGAATTCCAATGTCACTAATGGTAATCAACCCGGAGTATATAAAGTACAACGCCAAAGTGAAAAACAACAGGGTCCTAGTAAATCTAGTATATTAAGAGATAAATTTGGTTTATAAATAAACCAACTAAAAAACATAAAGAATTCTTTTGAAAATTTGATATTATAGTATTATTTACAATAAAATCAAATGATAACTGTTAATTTAAAAGGTGGATTATGTAATCAATTATTTCAAATATTTGCTGCAATTTCTGTGGCCATAAAAAATGGTCATAGATTTATATTTACTTACGATACGCATTTATATACTGGCATAACAAGACCAACCTATTGGGAATCTTTTTTAAAAGCATTAAAACAATTTACTGTAGCCAATCCAATATATAACGTAAATAATAATATGCTTAAAAATTTGCCAGTATTAAATTGTTATCAGCATGAATATAAAGAGATACCTGCTATTTCAAAAGATCAAAATGTCATGCTGGACGGATATTTTCAAAGTTACAAATATTTTCAAAAATACGAAGAAACTATATTTTCTATGATACGATTATCCCAGCAAAAAAAAGATATTTGCGAAGAATTTCCTATATATTGTAAATCGGAAAACACATATAATATATCAATGCATTTTCGATTAGGCGATTATAAATATGTTCAGCATAGTCATAATATATTGCCATTTGATTATTATAAAAAATCTCTCGCCTATATACTTGACAATTTAACTAATGAAATATCTGATACTAAGAAAATTCGCGTATTATTCTTCTGTGAAAAAGAAGATAATGAATATGTATTTTCACAGATAAAATTATTGCAAAATGAGTTTCCTTCCGTTGAATTTATAAAAATAGATGATAATATTCCGGATTGGAAACAAATGTTAATTATGAGTGTATGCGATTCGTGTATAATTGCAAATAGTACATTTAGTTGGTGGGGTGCATATTTTAACAACTGTTCTAATATGGAAAATAACCATATTAGAATGGAAATTAATGAAAATAAAGATAAAATGGTTACATATCCATCTGTATGGTTTGGTCCAAATTTATCACGACATAAATTACATGATATGTTTCCTTCCGGTTGGAAAAAAATAGATATATAATATCTATTATTATATAAAAATATATATAAAATTGGTATAAAGATAAGCAACTATATAATGTAAATAATATTTATTTTATTTACATTATATTTACGTAAAAAATGTCTGATACTCTTAAGTACTCTTTAAAGGTTATTAATAATGAATTTGAAAATTATAAAGAATATAAGGATAATTATGCATGGATTTTACAATTGCCTCTTGTGCAAGAATTATTAAAGAGAAATAAAAAATTGGAAAAAACTAACGAAAAATTAATTAAGATGCTTTATGCTAAAAAAAATTCGGATAACTCATCTGATTCGGATTCAGAGTCTGAACAAAACTCTGAATCTATTGTTATACATCCGGAAGAAAGTGCTATGATAAAAACTTATTGTCCTATTGTACAGGAAGAACGAATTATATGTGAATGTTCTTTAAATTTATCGTCATCCGACAATCAACCTGACGAGGAAGATGAAGTTGTAATTATTTCTGAAAAAATAGTTAGCGTTCCAGTAAAGGAAGAACTGGTTGAAGAGGATATTGAAGAAGTAGAGGAAGAAGAGAGTGAAGAAATTGAAGAGGAGGAGGAAGTAGAGGAAGAGACTGAAGAGGAGGAAATTGAGGAAGTAGAAGAAGAGACTGAAGAAATTGAAGAAGAGGAAGAAGAAATAGAAGAGGAAGAAGAAATAGAAGAGGAAGAAGAGACTGAAGAAGTAGAAGAGGAAGAGGAAGCTGAAGAGGTTGAGGAAGAGGAAATAGAAGAAGAAGAGGAGGAAGCTGAGGTCGAAGAAATAGTAATTAAAGGAAAAACATATTATACAAGTGATAAGCAATCTGGTGTAATTTACGATGTCGATGAAAACGGAGATATTAGTTTAGAGGTAGGATGTTTTAAGAACGGAAAGGCAACATTTTATTAACATCTATTCTTGGTTTTGTCCCAGATATGGGACAAAACTAGAATAGCGTATATGACATTCTGCTATGTATTTTAATACATAACAGAATGGACATTAACGTCTATTCTGTTATATAATATATGAAATAATATAAAGATTATACAATATATATATATATATATATATATATATTATTTATAATGGCAGGAAGATTAGTTAATAATATTAAATATATTGCCTTATCAAATGATGATAATGAAAAGGAAAAATCATTAAATCATTGTCTTTTGTATACATTGAAAGATGTGTTTCTAAATTGTAATTCCGAAAATGATACGGATAAAACAGTTAAATTAATTTTATGCGTTATTAAAGAAAATAATAATGAATATATAATAAATGATTATGTCTATAGCAAAATATATGCATTCCTTAATTTACTAGAAGAAAAATCATTTTATTTTATAGAAGATATTTTTGAAGAAGATACAAAATATATTGAATATAATATTTGGTGGGAGCAATTACAAGTATTAATAGAAAAACTAGAAAATATTATTATCAACACTCAACAATAAAATATGTCTATATTTTATAATGTATTATTTACCTATAATAGTTGCTTTTTTAGCACCTGCAATAAATTGTTTACAACTCTTACCTCAATTAATAAAAACCACTACAACAAAAAAAGTAAACGATTTATCATTTTTTTCACTAATTTTGATATTATCAACTAATATATTATGGTTATTGCATGGATATTTTATTTGGGATTTTTCTCTCTTAATTGCAGGAATTATAAGTATGATAATAAATTCTTTACTATTAATATCCTTTCTGTTATATACATAATAGAATGTCATATCGTATATGATATTCTAGTTTTGTCCCAAATATGAGACAAAACCCAGAATAGACGTTAAGTTTTTTTTGATATATAATAAATAAAATATTATAAATATAAAAATATAATATTTTATCGTCTATATTTTCTAGTTTTTCTATTTTTATTTTGTTTGCGTTTTTTTGTTATTTTATAATTGGTTCCCCCTTTTTTATTTTTTGGCTTTGGAGATGGAGGTTTATTTTCGGTAGATTTATTTTCATCCTGTTCTATTTGTTCTTTTGATAAAAATAATTTATGACTATTATAATCATGTTTAGATTGACTACTGAAATATTCTTCCGTTTCTTGTCCCAAATATAAACTGCGATATTTACATTTTATTTTATCTATGTTTTTATCACTATATTCCCCTTCAATTAAATCAAATCCAATTTGAATTTCTATTGTAGGCATATTAGATGAACCAATATTTATTATATTTACACCAGTATTCAAATACTTTGCTGCATCTGGATTTGAAAAATAAGATATTTTTTTAGAATACATTAATTCCTCTTTGGTTTTTTCCATAATTTCTTCAAATAATAAAACGTCTTTTTCTCCATTACCAGGAATAAGAGATTTTTTCTTTTCGTTTACAGTATAGTCGCCAATTATACCTTGCAAAAGTTTATTACTTGCTATTTTTGCTGGAGGCATAAATTTATTTATACTGTCAATATACTCAGTAAATATTGAATATTTTTTTTTTAATAGTTCTTGTACATCATTATCATCTTTTTCATAATTTAAATTGGTTGTTTGAGAATTCATGTAGACATTTGCAATTTTATTCAAAATAGAAAGATTTTTTATATCATTTGTTAATGTGTTTAATAAGTTTGAAAAATTAGACGGAATTCCGCTTAATGTATTTTTGCTATTGCTTTTTAATTTTTGATATAATTCATTAATATCTGTTATGGCTACGGTTAAATAATTTATTGCTTCATTATTGTCAGTAGTAATACTCTTTATATTATATATTTTTTTAGTTTTATCATTTGGGTCTTCAGTTTCGTTAATTTTATCTTCTTGTAATAATTTCAATTTATCAATAATTTTTCCCAAATTTTCTTCATGTGAAACAGTATCCGGATCTCTATAAGTATTTGCTGGAGTATTATTTATTTTTTCAAGTGTTTTTTTTTTATTTTCTTCAAATGCCTCTATAAATTTATCTGTTATTTGCAAACTATCTCTTTCTTTAGGGTCCAATTTTAATTTTTTTAAAATTTTTTCCAAATTTTTAGTAACAAGGTCTTTTGTTTTTTTTTCATTTTCTTGAATCCATGTTTTATAAGATAAATATTTTTCAATTAATTCATAATACGTAGGATTATTTAATATATCATTTAACCATACTACTTTTGTAATTGTATACGTATTACCTCCTAATTTTAAATATGAATATAAATTTCGGGAAGATATCATTTTAGAAACCACATTTGGAAATTCCAATACATCATTTTTAGATTTAGTATCTATATATTCATTAAATGATGTTACCAAATTATTTGTTCCTGGAAAAACAGTCGGAAATAAAAAATGCAACATAACCATAACATTATAATTATATATTTTCTCTTTCTCTGCATCGGTAGGAATATTTGGATTATTTTTAAATATAGAAATCAATTTCGACTCAAAATACTGTTTATTAAAAAAGAATTTAATTATTTTTTTATAGGACACATTATATAAATTTTGCAATAAATCAATAGGATATTTTAAACTTACTGTAAAAAATGGCAATTTATTTAAAACTAATTTTTTTCCTATATTTAATTCTGGATGATATATTAAATCATTTGTTAATTCTACAGGAGAAGAATCCGGAATACTAGGATTTATAACTATTTTTATTTGTTCAATATTAATACTCATTTATGTTAAAAATATATATAATCTATTATAATATACATATATTTTTATTATACTAAATTTGGCATATTATTTGGTCCAGATGTTGGGCGAATTGATTGTGTCGGAATTGCAGGTCTTGCTGTATTGGCTACATTATTAGACCCAATTGGCATAAAAGATTGAGAAACTGAATCCGTCGTATTAACTGCCGAATTTGTTTCGGAATTTTTTTGTTTTTCGGCCTTTTCCAATATTTCTTTCGCCTGTTTAATTTGTTCATCAGTAATTGTTGTATTTCCCTCTATTAAAGAAATATGATGCTCCTTAAACTTATCTGACAATACACATAAAGAACTATCTTCATTCAATAAAAAATCCACGAAAAATATAAAAATTGCTGTTAATGCAAATGCCACATAAATATCTCGACTGCCTACCCAACATATTGCAAATACCAATACATCTCGACTAAATGTATATTTTAAATATCCCTCCATTGTTTTCGATAATTTTATTGTGACGAATTTTGACGAAATATTTAATATTACAATCATTAATCCGGCAAATACTTTGCTGGTGTTTAAAACATTTACTTTTGAATCTAAATAATTAAACATTTTTGAAATCCCTCGCATAAATGGGGATTTTGAACCTCCTTTTTGTGTGGTTGGGGTTGTCATGTATTATATATGTATTATATATAATATATATAATTTATTCCGAAAATATTGTAGAAGGCGTTTGTATTTTTCCATCATAATTTTTCACTTCTGGATAATTACTTTTCCATACAGAATCCCACACTGATTGAAACCATGAATTTGATTCTCTAGGTTTCAACATTTCTTCTTCTGTCATCAATTTATTGTCTATATTATATTCACATGATGTATCACATGGGTTACACACTTTTCCTTTATATCTCAATTGAGGAAAAATTAAACTTGCCATTTCCAAATTAACTTTGGACCCCTTATATCGCAAAAATCCATTGTCGCAGTGGTTGGCCTTAAATTCTGCCGAATCTTTGGCATTCGATTCATCAGGAGTATTTATTTTTTGGTTGGATGCTGTATATGTAACCATACCCTCTTCGAATTTTACGTTTCCACCAACAGTTACAGACGGATCTCCATTATCAATCAAACAAGTTTCTTCTCCATGTGCTTCGCCTATATTGGATGATGCAACATTATTTGCCACATATTTCCATCCTACCGGGTCCGCAAGCTCAGCAGTTTTTTCGTCGGATTTTTTCTCAGATAAAGGTTTATTGCAGTTAGTATCCATACCTTCCGTATATTGATTAAACTCATATATGCTTTGATAAAATAATATAATTATTCCACAAGATAAAGCACCATATAGGGGATCTACAAAACTGTAAAATACTACTATGGCAACTGCCACAATTTTTCCTAAAAGTGTTCTACTATGTTGCACCATTTTTATTGGATATAAAACAAATATTGTTAGTATTATGATGGGTATAAATTGAACTAGAAATGATTTTGGTATTTTTATTTTTGGAAAATCTCTGGGCATTTTTGGTATTCTCATTTCAAACAAATAGTAAAATTGATATATTCTATATTGATATTTATTCCGTAAATATTTAGTAGTATTTGGGAAAAAGGGGGAATAGATAATAATTTATTTTCGGATTATAAATTAAAGTAAATATTATAATTAAAATAGAATGTCTTTATTAACAACGGCATCACAATGGAATACTTCGGATTCAACATCTAATCAAACAAATCAAAAAAAGAGAGTTCCCATGATGAAAAACGCCATAAAAAATTTACCATATGAAAATTCTTTTAATCCAGAAAAAGATAATCGCTCACAATACCCTTCTTCAAATATGGAAAATTATCAGAATTTGCAACCTACTAGTGTTGAACAATCACAAACTTTAAATGAAAATCGCAATATGCGGGTTCAAGATTTATTAAATAAAATGAATATTGATAATGATGGTGATAGATTGGCCAATTTTAATCCTCCTCCAGCACCCATTTTAAATGTTAAAAAACCGGATATGTCAGGGAAATCCAGTTCTGGAGAATTAAATCCTTCCGAATTATTACCAAAGAATGACTTTAGTAATTCTTCTCCTCCGGAATTCAAACAAAATGGTAATGGAAATCAATATGTAGCACCTTATACATATTCTGCTCCTGTAAGTAATATGGGAAATTATGGAAATTATAAAAATGCGTATGACCCCAGTAATATAGCGCCGAAACCCTATTATGCAAAAATGGGAATTGGTGCTAGTAGTTTGAATGCATCGGGTGGACTGGCGGATGATAAATTAATGGAAAAGATTAACTATATGATACATTTATTGGAGGAACAACAAAATGAAAAAACTAATCATATTACCGAGGAATTTGTATTATATACATTTTTGGGAATTTTTATGATATATGTAGTAGATTCTTTTTCACGGTCAGGCAAATATGTTAGATAATATTGACGGGGTTTATATTATATATTTACATGAATATATAATATACTTTTATTTATTAAAAACCGATGGAGTAAGGTAACTAGCTAAATCTCTCCCGGGTCCTTCCATATCGAACAATTTTTCTAAATTTTGTTTGTACTCTCTTTCCTTAGAATCAGCAGAAATGGTTTCTTTATCAAAGTCATATGTACTCATAGTATGTATTAACGGTGCTCTTTCTTTTGCATAATGTTTTAATCGTTTTTGATTATTTATTTTTAAATGCTTTTCATGTAATTTATTTTTTTTCTCTTTCGATAAATTAAAATAATTTCTTATTGCGATAGAAACAATATTATCATCATCATCATCATCATCGTCAATTTTATCTTCATAATCCGACATAAACTCCCATTCTGAAATATTTTTAAGAGGCATAGGACTTGATTCAAATATTTCTTCCATAGATTTAACATTAGAAACGTCCCAAGAATTTAAATTTTGTTTAAATGAACTAGCGTAAGAAAACATTAAATCCATTTCTTTAACATTTGCAACATCCCAATCATTTAATGGTTTATTAAAATTACTCGCCTCATAAAACATTTCATACATAGTTTCTACTTTTGTAACGTCCCATTTATTTAATGGGTTATTAAATTCATGTGCACCCATAAACATTCCATCCATATCAGTAACATTTGAAACATCCCATGAGTTTATATCTTGATTAAATTTAATTGCATAAGAAAACATTTCTTTCATAATTTTCACATTTGAAACATTCCAATTATTTAAACGTTGATTAAATTCATCTGCTTCCTCAAACATACTTTTCATAGTTGTAACATTTGAAACATCCCATGAGTTTATATCTTGATTAAATTTACTTGCAAATTGAAACATACCTTCCATAGTTGTAACATTTGAAACATCCCAATTGTTTAAAGGTTTATTAAATTCTCTTGCTCCCTTAAATATATCTTCCATAGTTGTAACATTTGAAACATCCCATGAGTTTATATCTTCGTTAAAAGAAGTATCCATAAATAAATTACTCATATCAGTAACATTAAAAACATTCCACAATCCAATTTTTTTATTTTTTAATTCTTCAGGTAACCCTTCTCCTCCATTAATATATAAATTTACCAAACTTTTAATATTATCGTTTGTTATTTTATATTCTGGAATTGGTGGTGGCAATTGCACATCTGGTTGCGCCGATTGTTTTAATTTATTTTTTTTATTTTTATTTCGCCAATAATTTTTTTTTGTTTTTTTTACTAAAGTGTCGATATTATCGTTTGATATTTTAGATTCTGGATTAGGTATCGACATAACATCTTGTTGCACCAATTGTTTTAATTTATTTTTTTTATTTTTATTTCGCCAATAATTTTTTTTTGTTTTTTTTAATATTTCTTTTGGTTCTCCTTCGACTTGATTATTTTTTTTAGTTTTTGATTTATTATTATAACCGGTATTAAGTGAAGTATTTTGTATGTTTTCCATTTTCACTAAATATGTAATTATAATATAAGTACATATTATATATTATAGTAATATCAAACAATTTTCGGGTAAAATTGGCATTTTTGGATAAAAAAAATTATATAAATAATATGCACTAGGTGTTTCCATTATTTTCGAAAACTTTTGGTTCCATCTATTTAATAAAAGTTTATTATGTGAAGTTTCATCTATCATAATTATTTCATATTTCTTTCTTTTTCGATTTTGTTTGATTATTGATTTTATACAATGTATAAATCCCAAATAAAATAATTCAACCGAAGAAGAATTATTAATACTTCCTATCAAATGTATTGTATTGCCATTTTCTATATCTTCATATAAAACATTCTCATCCTTAAAAAAATATATTCCGTAAATATTATTTCCCATTTTCAAACAAAAACAATATAATTGAAAATCTTTAATCATTTCCAAAATATTTGTTACCGATGGAACTCCTATTATTTCGAATATTTTCGGCATATCTGGATTAAACAATCCACCCAAAAAATCCAATAATATGTCTTTATTTTGTGTATATGTTATTTGTGCTACGGTAAAATGCTGAGGAAGAGGGTCTATTTGAATATTCCGCAAATAATAAGTATTTGAATTATATTTAACGATTGGAACAATACCATCACATAATGTCAATTCCTTCTTCAAAAGTGAAACCGCGAATTCTGGATTACGAATTCTTTGTATATATTCCGTTGTTTGAATTAATTTTCTAGACAGATTTTTTTGTTTATGTTCCTTCAAAACACAAATATAATCCCAATAATATATCGGCATTTGTGTATATTTTTCTATTTTGTTTGAATTATTCTTTTCTAAATAGTAAAAACAAATCGGTTTACTTATCATACATCCTATAGGATTAAGTTTTGGTATTATTTCTTTATTTTCATTTATAGTATATGTTATGTCATTATAAAAAGAAAGAATGGGTGTGCCATTTGTACCAGTTAACCACGTTTTAAGATTGTTTGAATTTAAGGTTAATAAAACTTTATCAGATGGAATATAACTAGTTTGTAATATATCGATACATTTTGATAGATGATCATTTGTTATATCTGTTAAATTCAAACAAAGTACATTATTTATATCTGTAAATTTGGTTTTTAAAGGGAGACTTTTTTGTATTACAAAAGGCGTCTTATAAAATCTTCTCCAATAATCGTATGTATGATATACCGGTTGAACGTTCCAAAATGGATATCGTAGTTTTATATAGAAAAATATGGCAACCAAAGAAAATGTAACGAGAACATATAATTGTATGAAATCTAGTCGTGGTATTGGAATTAGCGATAGCACATAAACTATATAACTAATAATAGTAATAAAAAAGTATTCTAATTTATGTAAAATATTCCATATATTCATATGTATGAAATATTTTTATATTTTGTTTGAATAATAGAAACGAAAGTTCTTCATTTGTATGGATAATTTATAAAGTTCTCTCAAAGAAATATAAAAATTGATGCTTATCATCCGTTGTTTTTTCCAAATTTGTTTGACCTTGTAATATAAATCCGGCTCTGCGCGCTAATGTAACTATGTCTTCGATTTCTTCCATATACAATGTTTGTTCATTTTGGCGAATATTTCCCGTTACATTATCAGTAAATGTTTCCACAAATGAAATACTTTTATTCGATTTTTTATCCGGAATATATTGGGCTTTATAATCAAATCCTTCAAATTTTACATTTGTTTGAGTATCTCGAGTTTTATGTGCATGTTGCGGAGAACCATAAATAGGATGTTTTTCTGCAGGAATATGAATATCGAATTTTTTGGGGTCAACCAAATGTATTACTAAACTTCCTCCGGCTTTCAACCAGAAATAACAATTGCGGAAAAACTCCAATTTATTTTCTATACCATAAATTGTGTGATAAAGGCACAAAATATGAGAAAACACTGCTCTATCATATAACATGGAATTCATTATATCTCCGCATTTTGTATTTGTATTGGGAAATTTAGTTTTTGAATATTCTATCATCGCCTCGGATTTATCTACACCATATGCATCATAACCCAAATCTTGCAATTCATTTACGACATTTCCTGTTCCACTACCGACATCTAAAAATCGACTAGTTTCCGATGCCTGGGTGGTTTTTATAATGGTGTCTATCTCAAAAGGGATGCGTTTTTTTGGCATGTGTAACTCGTCGTAAATTTGCGCATAAAACATATCATATATATTGCCATTGTATTTGGCAACAAATCGGTCCTTTTGAGTAAATCCTTCTTTTTTGTTTGAATTAGCATATTTTTTATTGTAAAACATAATAAAAATCATTACAATAGCTGCTAAAACTAACATTTTTAACCAGAATTTTTTATAAACTTTGGTTGTTATAATTGAAATAACTGGATTTGTCATTTTTATTTATTTGTTTGAATATATATTTTATTACTATAAAAAATATATCGGATTATCGGATTATCGGATTATTTTCCTCCGCGAAGTTGTGTTCTTGTATGATTCGAAAATGTACTTTTTCCAATATTACTTTGATTTAATTTATTGGGAATATTAGTATTTAAATCATATTTTAAAAATAAATCAGGGTGTGGTTGAACACTTGGACTATAGGGCACAGAAACCTGGTATAAATCACTTTTTGAACTAGGAATATAGGTACCCTGATAAGCGCCATTTTGGAGAGCAACAGTTTGATTTCTTAAAGAGGTTTCTACATCTACGTTTTGAATAAATCCACATGGAGGTGCTTTTGCATTTCCTGGATTAAAATTAACTTCGACATGATGTCTAGGTAATAATTGTATGGATTCTTTTGGTTGAGTGCGACGATTAATCATGGGAAAAAGTGCGTATTTTGTGGGAACTGGACGGGGATCAAAATTGGGTGCTAATGGCATGTCGGGAAAATGTCGGGAACTTAAACGGGAATTTAATTCGTCGACTCTTTCATTTTGACCGTATAAAATACCTTCTGGAACGCCATATATTTTTTGGGTTTCTTGATAATTCATCTGTTTCTAAATGTGTTATATAAATAATCTATATATTATATTTGTAATAAATAATATAAAAATGCATACCAATATTTCTATATAAAATGTCGATTTACTCGGAATATACCCAATATATAAAAGAATTTATTGATACAGATTCTTTGCAATGGACATTTAAATCTCATCCAACTTATACGTATGTATTAGAACATGTAAATTATTATCAAGGATGTGAATATATTTATGAAATTAAAAAGAGATTTTCCTCTTTTTTTGAAGAGCATAAAGAGTTTCTAATTGATTTATCTAAAAGAAATGATAGAATTGGGTCACCAAATAAATTTTATTTTGAAGATTTTACGGATTGTTCACCTACGAATTTGAGATATATTTTCCACAGTTTGTTGATTTTATCTTATATGAAGGAATTGTATATAATTGAGTCTGATATTGTTGAAATTGGTGGAGGATATGGCGGATTATGCTTTTTTATGAAAAATTTATGCAAATTTTTTGATGTAAAATTGATATCTTATACTATATTTGATTTGCCCGAACCATTGCGTTTACAACAGAAATTTTTATCTACGCAAAATATTTATGATATTCAATATAACGATTTGTATAATTTTTCGAATTTACGTCCCAATAGTTTTTTAATTAGTTGTTATGCTTTTAGTGAAATAGATATGGAAATACAAAAAGATTATACAGAGAGAGTATTGAACCCTTTTATTTCTCATGGATTTTTAACATGGAATCATATTCCATTATATAAATTTATTGAAAATAAATCAATACTTTCTGAGAGAGAATATCCTTCTACTGCCGAATATAATTATTACGTTCGGTTTTAGTGAATATTTTATGTTTAATTTATAAATAGATATTTATAAAATAAAATGAGAAGAGCATATGTATTGACATGTAATTCTCAATCTGAAAGAAGTCAATTTAGTAAAAAAGTGCTTGATAGTGTGGGATTTGAAGTAAATTTTTTTCAGTGCATACCTAATGAAAATAAAATATTGTCAAACAAAATTAGTATGTTAAAAATTTACGAAAATATTGCTAACGGCGACGATGAATGGGTTTATGTATTTGAAGATGATATAAATATATTAGAACCAATAAATATTAGTGAAATTATTGAATATGAAAAATTAACAAAAGAGTTTTTTTATTTGGGTATATGTATTCCTAATTATTATACAAAAAAAAATTTGGTTACATACGATACAAACATAAAAGAATTTCCCGTATTTGGAATATCAGGTGCTGTTAGAGGATTGCATGCGATTGCACTCTCAAAGTATGGTGCCAAACTTTTATTAGAATTTGCAAAAAATTATGATTCTTATGAATATATGGATATGATATTAGAAAAATTTTCCGAAAAATATCCAGCACCAGTTATTCGTGGAGATTTACAAAGTTATATATATGGACATAGAGGAATATTTTTTCAAGATAGAAAAAGATTTCCTTCAACAATATAAAGAAATTTTTTATAATATATTATATTTGTGTTATATAAAATGCCAATAATTATTAAAATTTTTTCCGATTTTTGCAATTCTTCAGATATGAAAAAACATTTCGAGAACTGTTTTCAGACATCTCAATTTCAAAATTATGGACCAGGAAAAGAAATTTATATTACAGATGGGGAAGATTATACTCACGTTGTTTTAATTAATTGGGTTACTCCATTATTAAAACCTATTCCAAAAGAAAATATTATCGGATTAGCATATGAACCTCCACTTTTTTTGAAGTTTTCTCCCGAATTTTTTAGTTATGTTGAAAAAAATGTGAGCAAATATTTTATTGGTGACTTGTATGATTTACCTTCACCTCCATTTATTGGAGGATATGGATACATGTGCCATATTCCGCCTCCTTTAGAAATCCCTTATAAGAAAAATATAATGTCTATTATGGTAAGTGAAAAAAATATTGCTCCTGGACACAAATATAGACATATATTGGTACAACATATATTAAATCAGGGATTACCTATAGATATTTATGGTCGAGGATGTGAATTATATGATGATTTAAATGCTGTAAATACTCCTACTGTAAATCCTTCCCAAAGAATGTCGCAAGATTTATTTTTTAAAATGAAAAATCAGAATAAGGACCCTAGATTAAAGGGAAATTTTAAAGAAACCGAACCATATGCAACATATAAATTTCATATTGCTATAGAAAATTTTTCTACGGATCATTATTTTTCCGAGAAATTATTAAATACTTTGTTTTATAAAACTACACCTATTTATTTTGGGTGCAAAAATGTGGATACTTATTTTCCTGGAATGACTATTCGATTATCTGGAAATGTATATGACGATATAGATATGCTTAAAAGAATATTACAAAATCCGGGACATTATATTAAACAAATAGATACAGAATATGTCAAACAAAAAACTAATTTTTTTATGAATTTGGATAAAATTTTTTCATGAAAAAAAGGGGGGTGGGGGTGTTTTTGTTTTTTGTTTTTATTTTTGTTTTTGTTTTTGTTTTTGTTTTTGTTTTTGTTTTTGTTTTTGTTTTTGTTTTTGTTTTTGTTTTTACTGTTTTTTGTTTTTTATGCAAATAAATTTTCAATAATTTTATTCATCATATATCTGTAATATATACATTCCTTTTTTGTTAAAATAACATATGTAGTATTTTCATATTTATCACTTTGTAAAGGGAAATGAAAAATGTTATTATAAGAAGTATAACATGTATTATTTTTTAAATTTTCATCTATTATTTTTTTTTCCATTGTTTTATAGTAAAGAGAATTTTGATGTATATATTCAAATTTTTGTAAATATTCATTACCTCCTTTTTGATATGTAATTTTTCCATCTGAATATAAATGATACACATCATAAATTTTTGGAGAATTAGTTTGAACAATTAATTCATTTATATTATTTTTAATATAAGAATTATACACATTAACAATTTCAGCATTTAATTGTTCTACCATTTTAAATTAATAGAGTAAGAGTAAATATAGAGAGCAAATAACTTTTTAATAGATTGAGGAAAATAAATAATTATATATTAATAATTATTTATTATAATATAAGAAGGGGTTGGAGTTATAATTTAATTTATAAAAAGTTTTTCAATTTTTTCAATTTTTTCATGTTTTAATGTCTATTCTAGTATGTATCAAAATACATAGTAGAACTAGCATATACGCTATTCTGATTTGTCCTATATATAGGACAAATCCCAGAATAGACGTTAAATGTAATTTTATTGGTAAAGAAAATAAACCTTGAAAAATTTATAATTATAATATAGTATAATAAAATGAACATCAAATTTTTTGTAATTAAAAATAAAATAAATTTCTCCATTTTAATTTTTATCATAATGTTCTCCATTTTACATTACTTTAAACCATCACTCATATACACAAAGAAAGGAGGATTTAGAGAATTTGGAGTAGGATATAAAAATAAAACCGTTTTACCTATATGGATATTTGCCATTGTTTTAGCAATAATATCCTATTTAATTGTATCATATTACATACTTTTTTATTGATAGGTATTTTGGTATGTAATTTATTTCATATATTTTTTCTATACTAGAGTATAATTCTTTTTTACACAATAAATTCAAACAAAATGGACGTTGCAATGCCTTCTCTCATTGATTCCGGCGCAAAACATTATTTATATAATACTTTACAAAAATGCCACGTAAATCGAGTAAATATTTACACATATGCTTTAAATATTGGAATATTTTCGGCCTTTGTTTTAATATTTGGATTTGCCCTATATTATTGCTACAAGAAAAAACCAACCCCATGGGAATTGCAGCAAAAAATGCTAAGAGACCAACAATATATTTTGTCGAAAATTCGATATTATAAATCCGAAGTGGAAAGTCGCAAAACTAGTGATATTACAAATTTACCGGCAATTCATGGACATTCTGCATATATATAAAATGAAAACAATATATAATTATTTTAGTATTATATATTGTATGCCAATAAAATGAAAAGAACCCCAAGTTTAACTAATTTATCATATGATGATTCAAACAAAGAAAATTTTATTACTGCCGATTCCTGTATAATAAATATAATAACACCGCCAAAAATATATAAAGAAAATGATTTGCAACCCAGATATGGATTAGCATATAATCAAACTCGTAATTGGTCAAAATTCATTCCTTTTTCATTTGATATAGAACCATTAAGATATTTACACATAGGATCTATTTTTGACCCTGCTATTTTTTCATTTATCCAATATTATGGACGACATCCGGATAGCAATAATCATATTTTGGATAACCATATAGATTATAATAAAGACTACGGTGTTGTAACAAAATTATTTGCCCTTTGTGATAAATCGCCAAAAATTCATATACATCAATCTTTTTCCTGCGAAAAATTCGCCCAATTAAAAAGAAAATATTTCGACATTATTTTTATAGGAGAATCTGTAGATAAATCTCAATTATATTCCTATTTTGAAACATGCCATCAAAAACTAAATCGCGGCGGTTATTTTATTTTTGAAAATTATTTATCTAATTCTTATGAAGACAAGCGTAGATGCATTGATACATTATTGAGTTTTTATAAAAATGATTTGCGCTATTTAGGAAATGATGAAGACAATATATTTATTGTGAAAATATGATAAAATATATTTTATAGATTATAATATATATCGAACAAAATGAGTATTATTTTAAAAAAAAGGGAAAATATTATTAATACTTCAAATACTGCACAAGATGTATTTTTGGGAATGTTAGATAAATTAAATAAACGTACATTAGAAATTGATATAAATCAACCATTGAGCGGTAGTTTAGATTTTAATGTTTTGAAAGAAGAAGGATTTTCCTATGTAAAAAAGATTCGCATCCTTAAAAAAGGCAATATAACGAGCATTTCGGGACTTCCCGAAAATTTGGAAATTTTTCATTGTCCTTCTCAATTACTTATTGCCATTAATGATATTCCAAAATCATTAAAAGAATTAAATTTGGAAAAAAATTATTTGGAATCTATCGATATTTCCAAATTAAAAGATTTAAAAGTGTTGAATTTATCCGATAATAAATTAACTGCATTGGATATGGCATCGCCATCAATTGAAGAATTATATTTAAATGGCAATCGCATTAAAAAATTGGATTTGCAAGATTTATTTCAATTACGTGTTTTACATATATCTAATAATAAATCCATCGTTATTAAAAGTTTGCCTCCATCTGTAGTAGATTTTAAATCGGAAAATAATCCCTTTGTGGATATAAAACGTGCCAATATGTACGATGAAGAAGCTAAACATGTCGAAGACGGCGAAGAAGATATGGAAGACCGAATTGAATATATGGATGCATTGGACAATTATTTTAAATTGAAAGCCGAATATGAAAACAAATCCTATAAAAATAAGAAGAAAATTTTCGAAAAGGAAAATATTTCGAAAAAACAGAAGAAGAGATTATTGGCCGAATATCAGGGAATTTGTATTCAATGCAAAAAAACGGGCGGAACTATTTTTGATAAAAAGGAAAACACATATTACGCTTATTGTGGAAATAAAACAAATCCTTGCAATTTAAAAATCGAAATTCACGCGGGGAAATTTTGCTCAAATCATTTTGCTATTGCGACGGAACATGAAAGAATTAATGCGATTACCTCCAAAATTATTCAGGAGAAATTAAATACTATTTTTGGATATGAAACGGACAAAGATGCGGTTGCCAAATTTAAAAAGCAAATCGAGGAATTTACTTTTTATAACAATGATTATAAAGACTGTTTAGAGAGAAATAATAATTTATATAAAGACGAAATTAAAGAGGAATTAATTAAGCGTAAGCATATACGAGTTTATGAACTTGCTGGCGCGATAAAAGATTTGGTGGAACAGTATGAGAAAACTGATAATAGAGATTTATTGAAAATGGCGATTGAATTACAGGTGAAAGAATTAATACCAGAAATTAAAAATTTGCGGGATTTGAAATATGAAATTATGGAGATGATTAGTACATCGACCACAACCGGGGGAGAGGAAGGTGAAGAGGTGCCTGTCGAAACTGCTGAAGGAGAAGATGGCGAGAAAAAATCGGGGAAGAAAAAAATGCCGATATATACCTTATTTCAAAGATATGCAAGTTTATTTAAGAGTGAATATAATATTGGAAAACCGCCGAAAGTAATACATTATGTTACAGCGAATAAATAGATTTTTATGTTTTCGTATTTATTTTTACTTATAATAAATATGAAAAATTATTTGCAACCATTGTAGTTGGCCACCCCGTCCCAACTAATTCCATATTTAATGGCCCAGTCTTTTTGATTACATAAAGCAGTACCACCATTACTTGACCAATTTTGATGACTGAAATTAACTTTTCCGGTAGAATATCCAGGTGTATTTCTTGGATTTTCAATATCAAAACGACTACCTGTTTGATTTCCTTTATTTACACTTCCAATTGAACATTCGCCATTTGTACTAGTTGCAGTCCAATAATCAGGACAACTATTTGTTGAGGGTGGGAATACTGAACTATCATATGTTTTATTTGTCATCATAATTCCTATTACAGTTAATACTAAAATTAAAATTATAACTGCTATAGTTAAA
>JACCDW010067857.1_pt1 | contig 74421 bp, 74 predicted proteins | sample 7449781 | NCBI WGS metagenome assembly JACCDW01 (sample SAMN15323449, study PRJNA562643) | freshwater metagenome | isolation source: river surface water | place: USA:Blue River Watershed | collected 2017-08-18
ATCTCCACAGCTTTCGTGAAGGGAAGGTTCAAAGCCAACCAAACGAAACAGAAGAGATGCCGAAAGCCAAACCACTTCCTAAAGAACCCGTTGCGATTGAAAAAAGTATTTTGAAGAGTTTTCCAGTGATCAAAAAAGTCTATATTGAAGATGAAACGCAACCTGAAACCTTGGCAACAGATACGCAGAAGTTATGGAAGGAAGTGGTGGATGGAAAGGAGCGTTGGGTGTGTGAAGAAGGATTCATCTTTGAAGTAGGAACGGATGGAGAACCTGGAGCGTTTGTTGGGAAAAAATGATACTCTCACTTGAGCTCATTGATTATTTTTTATTTGCCAAGCAAATAAAAAATGATACTCTCACTTGAGCTCATTGATTATTTTTTATTTGCCAAGCAAATAAAAAATGATTTTAAAACAAAACAAAACAAATAAGCAGACAACATAATGATTCATGTCTATGTAAAGACGATTGAAGGCAAAATGTACACTGTGGTGATTGATCCTAAAATCCCTTTGGCAAAGTTAAAGGAGGTTGTGATGGAAACAACGGGGATTGCGAATGAAGATTTGCGAATGGTCCATCGCCAACGACAACTGAAGGATTTTGATGAAACGAAATCCATTGAAGAGTCTGGGATTGAAGATCATGCGGTGGTGTATGCGGTGAAACGGTGGAAGAAGTGTTCTTGTGTTTCGAACTCCAAAGCAGAGTGCGTTCAAAATGACAAAAAAGATTCTACGGATTGAGTGGGAAGTCGTGGATGTGCGGCAATCTGGGAATAACTCAGTTGGAAGAGTGAATGACTGTAGCAAGTTTTTTTGTTAAATGTTGAGATCATTTAGTCATCGGTTCGATTCCGATTTTCCAGAATCCCATTTTGGTCTCATAGCTCAGTAGGTTAGAGCATCTGGCTGTTATTATAACGCTTGCGACCGGAAAGTCGACGGTTCAACTCCGTCTGAGACCGCATCTTTTTTCAAACCTGGTATGATTTGAAATAAGATTTTAAGACCTAAAGATGACCCGCATACAATAGTTAGGACGTGGTAATACGTTCTGCTCAGCAGATGTGTCCGAGTGGTTATGGAGTTCGTCTCAAGAACGAATGATGAAAATCGCATGGGTTCGAATCCCATCGTCTGCAATACAATCTGTTTCCTATATTGTTATATGTAGGAAGCAGGTGTGTCCGAGCGGTTAAGGAGCGCGACGCAAGTTCGCGTGGTTCACTCCTCATGGGTTCGAATCCCATCGCCTGCAAATCCGCCTTTTTGATTTGGTAAAATGAAAAAGGCGGGATAGCCGAGCTGTATCACAGAGCATTGACAGTTATCTTGCCACCTTTAAAATGCCACCCCTTCGACGACTGAGATTGCGACTCGGTTTTCAATCGCCCCACTTGGTCTTTTGTTGTATTTTTCCATATAGTCAAATGTTTTTTTGTTTTTATTCGTGTTTGCGTGTGTATAGCTGTCATAACACAAAAGAAGAAGCTGCGATGAACTTTGGTTGAATACGGGGGATTTTAAGGAAGTTTCTCTGGTGCCTTCGCTCGGCGAATGAGAAAAACGATAACATCTGTGATTTCATATGTTAAAGGGATATTGGCCCTATTTTTGGGTATATCTACCAAACGCCTTTCGTGGTAGCTGGCCACTATAGCGGAAGACGCAGCAGCAGTGTAGCTTAGAGGGAAAGCGCTTGGCTCATAAGCGAAGCAACGTTTGTAACCAAGAGACCGGTTGATCGAAACAACCCACTGCTAAAAAAACAAAAATTGATTTTTTTAAAATCTATTTTTGTTTGGTAAATCAAGGAATGGAAGAGTTTTCACCTGAATGGTTTGACTATTCGTCAAAGATGTGGTTACAAAATAAGAAACGTGTTGGACAAAGTTATGTCTATGTGTGTAAAAAGGAGGGTTGTAAGAATAAACCCAATGGTCAAACGGATTGGTGTGTTTGGCATTTGCCCATTCAACAAGATACGCCTTTGCGTCGTTCACAGCGCCTTGAAGCTAAGAAACATACATAGATTTTAGATACTCTAAATACTCAATTTCTTCTTTTGTTTTCTTTCGTATGATAACATTTTCATGTCCCATTGTCCAACGATTTTCATACACACCCCCTTTTGCTCCTCCACGTTGGCGACGACGCGTCTTTCTTCCTTTTCCTTCTTGATTCATAGTCCATTTGGATACATTTCCAATATATTTTGTATTATTAAATTCTTTTGTATTTGTATTGTTATTTGTGTTACTTGGAAGAGGTACTGTATTTAATTTAGATTTTGGTTTTTGGCTTGGTAGATTTTTTGGAATTGTTTTTGAAATTGAGTTCATCACCAAGTCAAGTGATTCTTCATTGGGAGGTAAAATGGCAAAAATATGTGATCCCAACTTTGTTGTATCAATATAACAATATCGATGCCCAGGAAGGAGAAGTATTTCTTTTTCTGGTGGATGAATACGACTTACTGCTTGAAGATACATATATTGACATTCAGGCGCCACAATATAAATTAACTGTGTTCCAAGGGGTCCCATAAAATTATATGCCACCTTGTAGTCCAATGATGTTGATTCAAATGAAGGTAAAATATTTACTTTTGTTTTATCCAATGAATAAAACACTTTTTTTACACCACGATAGACAATGAAAGGTTTTTTTACTTGTGTAAGAGGGAATGTTTGAGCGATCGTTATGAATTGTTGAAAAAAACGATAAATAAGAGAACGAAAAAAAGCAAGTTTATCTTTATTTGTTTGGAGAATGTGTTGAATATTTTCTTTGTAAAAGGCGATTCGTTGTTGAATACGTATTACTTCATCTTCAGCATTTTTGATTTGCTTTGGTTCTTCCGTATATCCAAAAAGAAAAAGAGGGAAAAAATAAAAACGTGGTATTGAAACATGAGAACCAACAGAAGTATTTTTATATTCGTTCCATTGTTCAAGTTGGTAAATAACAGATTCGGGATAGTTTATTAACATATCCCTATATAGCTCTATAGTATCCATTCCACGTAAAAACGAGTTCAAAAGAATATCGCCGTTCAATGTATATTGTTGAAGTGTATAAAAGTCTTTTGAATTTAAACTTTGTATATGTTTTGTGTGTGGCTCTGTGATTTGGTCTTTTAATTCTTTATCTTCTAAAACCTCAAACTTGGAAACCTTCGCCCCCATCTAAATAAAAATTGATTTCTTTTTTGATTGTTTGTTCAGCAACAAACAATCAAACATGGACGCCTTTACCTTTTCCATTTACTTGATAATCTTTATCATTGGTGTGAATGCTGTACATGTCATGTACGAACATTGTACAAAACCAGCTCCTATTGAGTACGATACCTGTACGGAAGGCAAATGTAAAAACGAATCCTTCAAGAACACTCCCTTTTGCTATTGGCATCATCCACTGCGCAGAATCTTTTATCCTCTGGGAAGCGAACTACGTCCTCGTCGCTCTCAACGCATCGCCCATCAACGAGGTGGATATTACACATTGAATATGGATTAAACATAAATAAAAAAGTTAAAAGGGGTTTTTTACTTTGTTTCGGTAAAGAGGTCCTCATCTTTACTGAGCTTGCGAAGTAAAGAGGTCCTCATCTTTACTGAGCTTGCGAAGTAAAGAGGTCCTCATGCTTATACATCAACGCTTTCCAAGATACAGGAAATCTATCCTCTAACATTTTCGCGAGCACTTCTGCGTATTGACGGATTTCCCATTGCGCGCCAGGATCAAGGCGTAAATTACAGAGGCGTTGGTACGCACTCAAAGAACCTGTTTCGACAAATTCCGTGTACATTCCTTGTGGTAAAACGGTGCGACACACTTCAGGAGCCACACCCATTTTTAGCAAAGTATCATATTTTTCCATAGCGATGCGATTGGATTCTTCAATGAATGCTTTGGCTTCTTCATTGTTTTCCACACCTTCTGCTTTGCTTCCTTGTTTGAGTTTGGCGTCACGCGCACGAACTACACCAGGCACATAGCATTCAGGAGGTTCATCCACATAACGACGACTGACTTCATTACGAGCAAACCCGATTTGGTGGCGAAACCATTCGCGGGCTACAAAGATAGGCATCTTCAAACGCAAACGAACTTGGGGATGAAAAAAGGGAGTGATATGGTTGTGTTTGGCTAAGTATTTAATAAGTTTTTCATCTTGTACAGTCATTGTGTTGGATTCTTTGTGAAAACTTACACGGGCTGCGTTTACCACCGTCAAATCATCACCAAAGGTATCAATAAGTTCCACAAATCCTTTATCTAAAACTTGAACTTTTTCAGAAGTTGCCATTCTGAATGTCAAAGGGGGTTGAGTTTAGACCAAAATATAATAAAAACAAAAATAGAAATGGAACTTGAAACATTTTTTGAACGTTTACAAGCCTATCTTAATGCTAGTGAAGAACCTTCAAATAAGTTTGAGAAACTGATTCGTGATTTGTTTGATCCTGAAGATGGCTATTTTTCACCCGGTCATGAAATGCCACAAGGTATTCCAGAAAACTTGAAAGATGCGTTAAAAGATATTTATGATAATGAAAACATCACGATTGAAGATTTCCAGTATAAAATAGAACTTTTTCAAAAAGACTATTTCCCAGAAAACAACAACAATAATAACAACAATGTAGTTATGATCAACAATAACGGGCATGTGGGTGGCAAAAAAAGAAAAACAAAAAAGTCCAAACGTAACCGCAAATATAAAACCCGCAAACACAAATCACGCAAACATTAATAGGGTTGTTGAGAAGCAGTGCGCATGACGTGGGTATTTTGACTTTGTGTACGATTACTAAACGGACTGAGAACAGAACTCAAGTTTGGGCGTGATGGCGTTCTTTGTGGAATGGCTTCTTCTGCATCACCATCACTCACACCAGTATATTCATTTGGAATAGGAGGAATATATACAGATTGATTCATAGGACCAAAGGCAGGAGAGAAGAAACTATTGATATGAGGGTCTTCACCTGGTTCTGGGTTTTGTGAACGAAGACCACGACCCAATGATAAATAGGCACCATGTTGAACCATGCTCACAGTATCCACACGCCGTGTTGTCAAGATTTGTTCCAAATCATCTATCATCATTTGGACCAACACTTCACCACTATACGATAGTTCTCGCATTTCTTGTAAGAGGGTTCTGACTTGTTGTTTTAAGGTATCGGTTGGAGTTCCTTCTTCAGATGCCTTACGTAGGAGCTGACTGACTTTGTGACGGTAATAGGCAAGTTGAATATTTTGTGGAGTGGTTTCGGGTGCCTCGGTTGGCGTAACATTCACATGAATACGGTCCAATGTATCCATACGCACCCCTTTGATAACAATCGGTCCATCAGGAATATCGCAGAGAACAATAATCTCGTTTTCCGCATAAATATCACCAACTTTGACAGTGACATGGCTTCCACTCATTTGTTTTGCATAGCCAGAATACACTTCTGAACCATAAGGAAGTTGAATAGTAACATTTTGGGCAACCACTGTGGTCAAACCACCAAGAACTTCACCAAACGTTGTGGCAATGCCTTCCAAGTTGTACACAACGTTGTAGGAACCTGACCCAACAACGGCCATAGAGCGCAAGAGTTCTGCGTTGTGGTCTTTTCCGTAACCAATCGTGGTCAGTGTCAAAGAGGGGTTTAGGTTTGTCATTTGGTTAACAATTGATTCCAACCCACTGCTTGTACTCACACCCATATTCGCATGACCATCCGTTAAGAGCAGCACACCTTGTTTTATTGTGGATGTTTGAATCACCTCTTGCACATCCAATAAACCTGCCGACATATTTGTACAACCATCCGTGCGCAAATCCCGAAGAATACCTTGTACACGTTTTTTACCGTCCTCGTTCATGACTGTGCGTTCCAAATGAATGCTCGAAGTATCACCAAAGGAAATCATACTGACATGATCCGTGGGTGTCAAAAGAGGAAGCAGAAACTCAATAGATTTTTTGACTTGTTGAAGCTTTGAAAATCCTGCTTGCGAACTCAATAAGCTGTCATTCATGGAATCACTTGTATCGATCACAAAGATGAGATGAACAGGTTGTCTGGCGGTGCTTGCGTGACCTTTACAGGTAATCGCGCAACGTCGTAACGAAGAAGTAACTTCATCACTGTGGAAATCAATATAACTCGCAGAAACATCCATTTTTGTTTTTGCTAGTTCTTTTATCCACTCAAAATATCAATTTTATTTTTTATTTATATTTTTTTATAAACATGTACATTGGAGTTGCTGTTCCATGTCATAGGAAGGGTAGTGTGTTCGATATTTTCAAAGGATGTGTCAAAAGGGATTTGAGAAGAACAAACGATGATAGCCCCTGGTTTTAGTTCAGCTTCCAACTTGCGTGCGATTTTTTCATTGAGTTCGCTGCCAAAACAAAGATTACTGATAAAGCAACTTTGAAGATCATGAAGTGGTTCCTCCAGCAGAGAACCCCAATAAAAATCAACACGGCGCTGAACATCCGCAGGTAAACTGCGTCGGGCTTTTTCTGCCAAGTTGAAGCGATCTTGGACAACTTCAATCCCTTTGGCACGAATCGTTGGATGAAGCAAAGCGATCCCACAAGGAATCTTTCCAGACCCACATCCTAAATCATAAAAAACTTTTCCTGGTCCACCGTGCTTAACTAAAAGTTCATATAACTGTTCAATACCATCGTTCGTCATTTCACCATAGGTTGTGTTAAAGGGAATGCCTTCAGTGCGACCTCCATACCCATTGATTCCTTTGAAGGCTTTGTCCATGACACGACGGGTTTTATTTCGTCTCTTTGTGCTAACTAGTTTTCGTGTTTGGGACATTCTTCATGAAATCAAAAAAAGAATTTTACTCTAAAACCGTGATTTGAAGTAAAAGGGAGAAATCTTTGCCATTGAAGTCAACAATACGATACCATTCGTCACGAAATTCAATTTCTAGGTTTTGAAGACGAGCCCATGGTTGTGGAAGACTGAAGCTGACGGGCGTGAAGGTTTCTTTGTTCAAATATTTATAGCCGCATGTTTCGGAGTCCATGTAAATCAAGGCAAAAGGCCAACGACGACCTGCGCCACGTTCAATCGCACCCAAATCTTGTTTGTTGTCAAAGTTGATGTACAAGTAAATGCGATTGAGAGAAGAGTTAAGATCAAGAGGAAAAGGGGATACAATGGAATCTGTATCACCAGATCCGTAATCACTCAAATCAAATCCAAGGATTGTTGCGGGAGTGTTTTGCTTCAAAAACTGTCCATCCGATCTATCGATTTCATCAGGACGGAGACCAGACATAAAAAGTAATTCAAAAGGTTGGTTACCTGATTCACGTTTCAACGTCACACGCCACGTACAATCACATACACACCATGTATATGTATTTGTAATGCCGATATCCATAAAAATAGCAGTGAGTTGTGCGATGAGTGTTATAGGGGTATAGCGACCGGGTGGAATGGTGATTTCATAGTCTTTGTAGGAGTTACCGTTATGTTCGCGAAAGGTAAAGGCATTTGCTCCGTTGACAATGTTATAGGGTTGTGCGGGGATGGTTCCACTGACGAGTTCAACGGATTGAACATCTTTGAGTGGGCGCGCAAACTGGTAGCGAATGGGATTGCTTTGAACCCGTTGAAGATAATTGCGATCTCGACTGGACACTTCGACAAAAATCGTTTGTTGGTTTCGTGTACTTGGCGCGCGATTGGGTTGAAGTACATGTTGACCTGAAGAAGTTTGTGTGGTGGGTTCGGTGGATTGCATCCTTTCTTCTTCATAGAAAAAGTAAAGTTTGTCAGTTTTATACACTCCATCCAAAGAACTCTTGTGTGAACTCATTCATGCTTTTTGTTCCCATAGACAAGTTACAGGGAGCGCAAATAGGACGAAGATTGTTAATGGTCAAATCACCACCTTTTGCTTCAGCAAGAACGTGACCACAATGAAAGTTTCTCATGTCAATCTTTTCTTGCTTACAAGAAACGCATTTTGATTCAACAGTTTCACGGCCAATGTATTTATTCCAAACAAGAGTTTTGATATGTTTGGGAATATTTTTACGTCGCATATAAAGTGGTTGTTTATCATCCATTTTGGAAGAACCTTCATCGTCAGATGAAATTTCTTCAGTGTTTTCAGTTTGCTTAGGAGTTTCTGTTACCTTTGGAGTATCAACTGCCTTTGGAGTTTCTGTTACTTTTTCTTTCTTTGCTTTTCCTTTTGGTTCGGTGGTTGTTTCCTGTTTAGATTTATCCTCCTTGGGCTTCTTTTCTTCTTTTGGTTTATCCTCTTTTGGCTTTTCTTCCTTTGGCTTCTTTTCTTCTTTTAGTTTATCCTCTTTCGGCTTTTCTTCCTTGGGCTTCTTTTCTTCTTTTGGTTTATCCTCCTTTGGCTTTTTTTCCTCTTTTACTTTTGGCAGTTCAGCTGTGGAAGAGCCTTCTTGTTTCACAACAGGAGGTTCAACTGTTGTTTGGAGCTGGACAGGATCAGTTTCATTATTTTCAATATTTGGTACAACTGAAGAAGAAACAACAGCTTCTTTTTTAGAATCAGAACAAATGATTGACAGTTTTGAAATCTCTTCACCAAGCGTAAAGATTGATTCAAGATTTTTTGCCATTTTCGCATTTTTCTTTTTGATTCCAAGCATTAGGTCAATATCTGTTGCAGTAAACTTTGACAGTTTATTAGACAAATCAGTGATTTGACTAATAATCTCCATGGTTACAATACGCATTTGCTGTTCAGGTGTAATAGTGCTCATTGTTGTTTTTGCGTTTAAACACAAAGTTTTCAAAAATCAATTTTTAATTACTTGCGGATTTTGCGGGTTTTGTTGAAGTTTGATTGGCTTCCTCCTTTTGATTTTTCTGTTTTTGCCAAACGTTTGGGAGCTTTAAAACTCTCATAGTGTTTTAACATATCTTCAATATATTTCTTATGTTCTTGAATATCAAAAAACTTATAATAGTCTGATACTCCTTCAGAAGGAATTGTTATTGAGTTTGCGACTAAATGTTCATTTACAGTTCGCATACCAGACGCGTATTGTGTAATAAGAAATATAAACTTCACTAAATCTGAGTTAAAAAATGTTTCTAAATGTTTTCCTTCTTTATCAGAATCTACTTTAGAATACATAACTTTATCAAATGTTCCAAGCTTTTCACTTGATTTTATGTAGGAAACATAATACGTATCTATTCCACCCTGCCAATTCATAGCAACCTTGTTCATATCAATATTTTCATCATATGTATCAGAGTATTGATATTGTCTTTCCTTTTTACTATTTACAATGTAAAAATATTTATATTTTTTTGAAGAGTCTTGTGAAAATCCACTTGATGCTCGAAATCTTTTAAAATCTGGTTTATCACCAGCTTTTGATGTAACCTTATTTAAAATATCTTGTGTTTCTTTTGTAATCAGATTTGGCAAATACTTAAGATCATAGTTTAATCGTACATTTTTATAGGTTTCAATTTGTCCGAGGAAAACATTTTTCGTATCACATCCACCTTTGTGAGCATCCTTTTGATAAATATAGTAATCAACCGCAGGAAAATGTTGTAAATATTCTTTGCCAACTGATGGTGTACGCTGATCATTTGTATAAATAAAACTAAAAACACCAGCTTCTTTTAATACCTGCCAAACCTGCCCTTGACGAACTTGTCCTGTATAATCATCATCCGAAAATTTTTCAACTTTAAACTCTTCATCTGTTGGTTTTTTCCAACCGGGTGGATGAACAAAACAGAAAAACCCATTTTTACTCAAATAATAAAAGTATTTCATTACAAAGTTCTGCCAAATTGAATTTCCTGATGAACCAGTTTCTGTTTTTGGTGGATTAAAAGGAGGATTTCCCATTATAACATCATACTCTATTGGCCAGTCCTCTTTTTCAAGTATTTCCTTTGTAATTTTTAAAGAGTTTTTTGTTAAAATGTTTGGTTTACAGCCGCTACAAAGTTCTTGGAATATGTTTCGAGCAACACGTGAGTTACTGCTTTGTATTTCAATCATAAACAACATCTTTTCAATAATGTGTTTTCTTCTCTTTTTATCATCCTTTTCCCATGACTTCAGCCCATTATCTAACTTGTAAAACACAACAACTGGAAAGTTTCCAATTCCATTCGCAGGATCCAACCATTTTAAAGTGTGATCTTTCCAAACGCTTTCTGGTAAATGAGACAACATTTCTTCAATCAACTCAATCGGCGTAAACACTTCACCAAAATCCTTTTTTTGTTTATTTCGTGGAGTCAAACGCCGATGAATGATTTGAAGAATTTTATCTTTTTTTACATTCTGGCTTGTGATTTGTTCCTTCATTTCTTGAAACACCTTACTACTACTTCCAAAAGAAAAATCTTTTACAGCCTTTGTAAATATTTCAATGAATGTTGGTATTTGTAAACTTCCTTTAATAGTTGTTCTTGCTTTCACCATACCAAATACATTTTTTTGTAAGGAGGTCGGAGAGCCATCACTTTTATACTCTTTAAATTCTTCAATAGCGTCTTCAAGTGTATTTTTTGTAGATGTTAACGCAAGATATTTTATAAAATCCGCGACTGTTTCTGCGAATTTATCAACTGTAATTATATCTTCTTCATTTTCACTACTATTTTCAGTATTTTTTTCATTTTTATTTTTTGGTTTTTTAATTTTTAAAACACCTCTTTCAATTGTAATTTTTGTGCCATCACTTAATGTTATTTTTTTTCCTGTATTTTTAGCAGTTCCAAAATGGCGTAAACTCTGTTCTAAATACGAATTGTCAGCGTGGTCTTTTATATTTTGAAGTAGTTTTCTTTCAAAGTACTCAATATTTTTAAAAGTATCTTTATATTCATCATCTTGTTTTGCGTATTCAAGAAGTTGTTCTTGCTGTCCTCTCATAGATTCCAACTTCGCAGATTCTCCCCTTTTAATATGAATATCAAAAATATCACCATCCCATGAATAGTTTGAAAATACAATATCCAAAAGCTCATTTTGTGAATGTATTTTTTCGTGACTTGCGCGCGTATATCCATATACCGCAGATAACGAACGCACAGGATTTAGATCAACTACAAAAGCTGCCTTTTTGCCAGGACTTGGTGTTAAAGCACGATACATTTTTTGAATGATGCTATCAGGACTTTTTGATTCATTTAATAAACAAACAACATCAACACAATTTAAACTTACACCCATACTTAACATTTTTCCAGTTAAAATAACAAGACCTTTTTGTTTTTCACAATGAAGTCTGCGTTCAAGTGTTAAGATTTGTTCTTTGATATTATTACCGCGTAAATGATGAACAGAATCAAGTACCTCATATTCATTTTCTTCAGCTGTATCAGTTGCTGATCCACCTGTTACATAAGCTATTTCGTAACGCTCTCGCCACCATTGATGTTGAAGTAAAAGGGATGCCCACGCAGGTAGGAGATATTCTACTTTGGAACCAACTTGTCCTTCAGGTAAAAACATCATAATCGTTGGTTTATTTTCAAGATTAAAACGTGTTTTTACATCAAAACTGATTCGTCCAATTCTTCCCAGAATAGAAGGTTCAAAACCAGGAATCGTTTCAACGATTGGTTCTCCTCCAGGCTGTATTTCTGTTTCCTGAAATTCTTCGATTCGATGTGTAGGTGTTAAAATGGTTACTAAATTACGAGTTGCCTCGATATTAATAAAGACTTTCCAGGCATCTTTACGAACTTTTCCTTTATAAAAAATGTGTTGCGATAAATCTTGATTGGGTACTCCAAAAATTGCGCTAAGAGAAAATCCAGCTTCAGGTTTATACAAGTTTTGTTTGGCAAAACGTTCCGTAACTTCTGGTTGAAATTCACATGTCATAAAATATAAATCAGGATAATCTAAATACGGTTTTGCCATATTTTCATATGTTTGTGTTTGTTCAAGACGCTTCTTAATACATTTTTCAACTGTTTCTTTATGAAATCGATCTTCTAAGGTTTCCAAAGCTTGTTTGCGTTGGTCTTCCACTAATAATCCACGGATTTGTAAAACATCTGTATAATCCCAAATGAATATATTTTCAGAAGAAATGTGATAATCAATCAGTATTTTTAAATATGTCGCAGTTAAAAAAATGAGAGGCACTTGATTTTTATAAGCTTCATAGATCGAGTCGACAACTTCTTTTGTCATATCTCCAGAACCGCCCGCATGAGCTTCATCGAAAAAGATTAAATCAATTTGGACTTTTCCACTAATCAATTCTTCTAAAAACCCTCTATGATCCATTCCCATTTTTCTTCGTTTTGTGTGTTGTACCAAGAGTTGATTACTTACAAAGTAAACACGATTTGTATTTGTAGCCTTGGAAATATCTTTTACAGCTTTCACTTCTAAAAAACTGTAATCTGAAAAATCTTGAAACTTTTCAAGCAAATCTTTTGAAACTTGTGATAATGTTTCTGTTGGAGCAGCAGTTATCCAAAGAATATTTAAAGGTTTGGGATTTCGTTGAGAAAACTCACGAATAATCCCTCCTGCTATATTTGTTTTTCCACCACGAGGAAGAACACCAATCACATATTTATAATCAATAGGCTTTTCAAACAAATCATTAATACGTTGTGTAATAATATCTTGATGAAGATACAGATTCAAAGATGGTTTGACTGGTTTTACTAAATATATTTCTTCAACATAATCTTCAGGAGATATTTGAAGACGTTCTGCTGCGGCAAAAAACTCAGCTCTTTTTTCATTTAAAAAAGGTTTAATATCTTCATCCCAACCTTTGATTTGATTAGGAATCGCTTTCACCATTTTGTTAAAGAGGCGTGGTTGTGTTTTTTCAAATGATGTTCGACTCTTTAAAAATACACATATTTTATGTGGCTTTTGTTCTTCGCTTAGAACTTTATCAACAGCAAGTGTTAACTTTTCAATATCATATTTGGCAGGTGATTTCTCATCTTTATACCATTTTACACTTATTAGAATTGTTTTTTCTTCTTCACTTATATCTGTGTCACATGGGATTTCACAGAAAGCGGATGATGGTGAAATAGAAACACCCTCTTTTACACGTTTTAATGTTATATCACTAATACCTGATTCACTTGTTGCTTTACATTTTATTTGTTCAAATGCTTCTTTTACACTTGAAAACTCTTTTCCTGTTTCAATATTTTGAAGAAACATATGAGAGCCCCCAAGAACAGGATTAACACCTTGAAGACCTCCAAACAAAACATAAAAACGACAGAGTACTTCAAAAATATCAGAACCAGCTTGACTACCTTTTTCAAGTTTAAAACTTACCATGTCATCGAGAGAAATATCTTTGTTACAAAAAACACTTCGCAAAAACTCATAGTTTGAAGTATTATTTTGTATTCCATATAAACCAACAGGAGCAGCATTTCGTTGTTGTTTTATTTCAAACAAACGTTTCTCCAAGGCAGAAATACTTTCAATGGGTTCTTTTGTACAAGGATCGTAAAGTTGCTGACAGTTTACTTCTTTATTTTCCTGTGTTAAAGGGGCTTCTTCTAATACATGTGTTAAAGGGGGATTATTGACAACAAATGTTTTTTGTTCATCAAGAATCTGTAAAGCTTCTTCATTCGCACTCGATGCCAAATCATCTTCAACAGCCTGTGTTAAATGTATTGTTTTACCAACGGGCACGACTATTTCAGGAATATATTCATCTTGACTATCGACGGTGGAACGACTAATTTCTGACGAAACACTTTGCGAGTCTTCTTCAAGATTTGTTTCATCACTCATGATTTCCCTGAGCGTTTGAAGTTTTTGAATTTTTCCTTCATACCCCTTTTGCTGTTTCACAGTTCCACTCTTCAGTTTTTCTTCAATCTCGGACAACTTTTTTTCAACATTCAGTTTATTCTTTCGCAACGTATTTCTGTTTCGACGATATACACCCTCTTTGATTCTTTGGGAGTACTCATCGTACATTTTACTTTTTTGTGCTGATAGCTTTTCCTCGATAGCCTTTTGTTTCTCGGGATCGCGTTCAGACATACTAATATTGAAAAGCAAAACATTTTCCTAAAATACACATGTAGAAAAGATTCTTTGATACACATAAACAATCCAAAAAAGAACTTGGTAGATGCCTCAAACAGCGATCATTATTGAGCCGAGACGGCACAGGGCATTGTGGTTTGTTTTAGACAACGCTCTTACAAACTTATCTGAAGATTGGAAGATTGTTTTGTTTCACGGAACAACAAATACAACCTATGCGAAAGAGATTGAGTTAAAAATCAATTCACCACGTCTTCAACTTGTCCAGCTTCCAGTTGAAGATTTAAATCAAATGTCATACAGCAAACTCTTAGCAACCAAAAGCGTTATTTATGATTACATTGACACCGAATACTTTTTAGTCTTTCAAACCGATTCCATGATATTGAAAGAACACAAAGATGTGATCAACGAGTTTTTGGCGATGGATATTGATTATGTGGGCGCACCATGGGCAATTACGCAATACCCTTTAACAGTGGAACGTGATTTCATAGGAAATGGTGGATTTAGTTTGCGCAAGACGTCGGCAATGAAACGATTTATGGAAGTACATCCATGGGATCCTGGTGATATTTGGCATGAGGATTTATATTTCACGAAACCAGTCAAAGAGTTTCAAATGAAAAAACCTCCTTACTTGAAAGCGAAAGAGTTTTGTATCGATGAAGTAAATAATGGATTTGCCTTATCGGTTCATCGTCCTTGGTGTCACGGGCATTTTGAATCCTTAAAAGAACGTTATCCTGAGATTGCGATGCTTCATGAACTTCAAGGCGTTGAATAGATTATTTTCTTTGTTTCACCCATGCCTTGAACGCGTGACACTTTTCCACGTAATAGGAACCATTATCCTTATCAAGGTGAACCATATCCTTTGGCACAATCGTTTTTTTTAGCATCACAGAAGCGAGTTCATGAAGTTCTCGTTCCTGTGGTGAAAGGGTTTGTTTCCATTCTTCAACAAGTTTGGCGGTTTTGGCGTCCATATTTCTGCTTCAAATGAAAGATTTTAGAGTCTCAATTTTATTAGGCATAGTATTTCACCAAATAACCAACTGTTTTATTGGCAGTTGCAGCCAAATCCATGGAGCCAAAGGGAGTGTTTTGAATAGCTCCTCCAGTTACTGTATCATAGTCGTTGATGGCTAACGTTCCTCCAGAAGCAACGGAAGATTCGCCACAAAAATATACAACTGCTTGCGTTGGATCCGCAAAAGGGATTGGACTTTGTTCGGTTAATCCTGAGGTGGAATAAATAGGAGCAACCCAACGAGCCACTAAGTTTGGTGTAAACGATACAAAGACTCCATCGTAGTTACTCGCATCTTCTGCTTCAAGTGTGCCAAAGGTGTCGAGTTGAACTGTTCCTTCAATATTGATAGAACTATAAGAATAAACTGTTTTACTCATTGTATTATCTTTGATAGTTAATCCAACCACAAGATTTCCATCTTTATCAAGAGTGAGGTTTGGATTCAATGTGGCTTTGGTAAATCCTGATTCTGCGCCAGGAGTATTCACAAATGTTCCTATTTGCGCTACTAACGATGTATTGTATTTCACAATACTGATTTGTGTTGAAGGTTGAGCGATAAATAAGTTAAAGGTATTGGTATTGAAAATATCAAAGTTTGAACCATTGACTATGAAGCTGTCAAAGGAGTTAATATAGACCATATTAAGAGGTGTTGTTCCATCTGTGGCATTTCCTATAAATCCGTGTGTGCGCATTGCCATATAGATAGAGTTGGTTGCCTTGTCGAGAACCAAGAAAGGATACATATCCAAGTAAATTTGTGTTGAACCATCAAATAAAGAATGCGCAAAGGAAGCGGCTTGGAATACACCTGCGCTGCTAAACTTGGCAATCGCAGAGTAACGATAATACTGTGGTAACAAAGGACTTATACTATTACCAGGGGAGCGTGGGTCAATAATGTAATAGGAAGCTGGAACGGATAAACTACCTGCGGAGTTAGTGGCACCACTATAGAGTCTTGAAATAGGAGAAGAACCTCCTGAACCGGATACACTTACATAGACATTATCAGAAATATCTATAACAACATTTCCAAATGTTGAGGTACCAAACTCACCGTGGGCAACAGGGGAAGAGTTGCGAGCAATCCAAGTAAAGTTACCTGAAGAATCAAGTTTGACAAGATAGGAACGTTGGCGTTCTGAAGCATAAGGATAGGAGTCACGAGTATATTCCGTTGGGGTTAGTACTCCAGCTACAACAGTATTCGTTTGGAATTTCACAAGTGTGGCACCTGCTCCACCTCCTGCGCGAGCCGTGGCGATCGCAAAGTACACGCTGCCTGTAGAATCAATCGCTGGTTTACAAGCAGCTGCGATATAAGCATAGTTGGATGGATTTCCATCATTTTGTGTATATACACTTATCACCCATTGAATCTGCCCAGCGGTATTGTATTTAATAATGTATTCAGTGGAAGGTATAGAAGAGAATCCTGTGTTACTTATTGTGGTAGCGTACGCAGTTCCATTAGCATTGTAAAAGGTAATATCTAACCCTGTATTTTGATGAAATCCAACTGCGGCATACACGTTATTCGTTGAATCAGTGATTACACCATAGACTGTTCCACCTTTGATATCTCCACCAATGGTAGCACACCATTCAGGAGAACCTGCGGCAGTGTATTTCGCAACATAAATGTTATTATTCACACCGTTGTATGTAACAGATTGGGTGGCGATTTGGGTAATACCATCTGTATCGGGACGATTGAGAGTCATTGTGGAAGCAGAATACAGACCTGCGACAATGACTTTGTGTTCGCTGTCCACAGTAACAGATTTGGTGGCTGCGGTTGTATCATCATTCATATAGGTAGCCCATATTGCGACACCAGAAGGTCCTGAAGGAGGAGGAGAGTTCGTTTCACATGTTAACGTATTGGACGCAGCACCTGCTCCAACGGAGTTCACAGCTTTGAGTTTAATGTCATAGGATGTTCCGCTGGACAATCCAGAAATGGTCACGGGACTTGTTGTTTGAGCTGGCGAGAAGGATGTAAAAGATGTGCCGCCATCCAAGGAATATTGGTAGTTTGTTATGGTAGCTCCTCCATTTGAACCAGCTGTAAACGAAAGAGTGATGGATGTTTCATCCGCCGTATAACTTGTTAAGGTTGGAGCAGCAGGTACTGTTATTGTTGGACCACTTGAACCACCTGAAACACTTGCGACATACGCGGCATACTCTTCGGGGGTTGTAAAATAAGCACCTTCTTTATACAAGTAATAACTCGGGTCATGTGACATAACATGAGGTCTAGGACCTTCTAGCTGAATGTTTTTTTGAGTTCCATTCAAAAAAGCAGTTTCGCGCTGTACGCGTGCGGCAAACAACGCACGTCGACGATTGCGTTCGATAAGAAATGAGGCATCGCGCTGAGACATTCTAATGTTCTCGAAAATATTGTTTTTTTGAAAACCTTATTAGAATGAAACAAACAACCAAGTTGATTTTGATTTTTACTGCTTTAACTGTTATAGGGATTGGTGCGTTTCTCTATAACATGTCTGTGAATTCCCCCTATCGCATTTCTTCCGAAGAAGCAAAGAAACGTATCGCAGCGCACGAGATTGATTTGGTGTTAGATGTACGTACAGAAAAAGAACGAGAAACACTTGGTTATTATCCCAAGGCAATATGGATTCCATCCGCAAATCTGGAAAAGGAGATGCCACCCCGTTTTCCTGATCGTCATATGCGTACGTTGATTTATTGTAATACAGGTCATCGTGCTCGTTTAGCTACCGACAAGTTACGCGCAATGGGTTATTCCCAAGTGTATTACATTAGTTCTGGTTGGAAAAGTTTACTTTAACGATGTCTGCGAGTTCTTTTTGATTTTTTGGATTTTTTAGATTTCTTTGTTTTCTTAGTTTTGCGTTTGCGTCTACCTCCAACCATATTAGGATTTAAGGAATCAATCATTTCTTCAAGAGCTGTTTTGATTTGTTCTTTTGTATAATCCAAATCTGTTAAGGATACGGCATCAACACTGGCGTCGCGTGCATCAAAGATTTTCATCATATCATCACCTTCACCTTCAAAGAAATAATCGGCATCCCAATCCCATTCACCATTTTCAGCATTTTGAAAACGATCATATAACGCACCAATGACAATCTTTTTTGCTACACGCCAAGCTTTTTGTTTAATCTCCGCATCTTTTGGTAAAAGTTTTTCTCGGAGACGAGTAAACTTTCGTTTCAAGTCTTTGAAGTTATCATCGTCCTTAATATCATCAATAGGATTATTGTTGTTATTAATGTTCACAACTTGATTATTGTTGTTGTTTGGCATTCTACTGTATTACAATAATTCATTTTGGATGTACTTCACACCCATAAAACTCAAGTAAAAGAGGATACCACCCCACAAGGTATCGGACAAAGCCGTAGTTATAGAAAACTTGTTAAACAATGTCAACAATGTAAAATCATACACGGCATATGTGGTCATACCGATCATAAAGGCTTCTTTTGCGGATTTGGCTTGGAATAATAAATACGCGAGAGCCAAATACACTACAACCGCTGCCCATAAACGTGGAGGGCCTCCTCCTTGGTAAAATGGATCCTTTAACACAAACATGTTAAAGGAAAGCCATGGAATATCGACAATCGCAAGAACAACAACAGCAAGTAAAAGGTGTTTAAAATCCATCTAACTGCGTTCGATTTTTTGTTTTGAAAGTCAAAGGTGAGAATAAATGTTTTCAGGGAAGGATGATACAGTTCGGTTAGAGGGATTGGATGTGGAGTTACGCGGACATCGTACTTTAGTTGTGGGAGAACCCGACACATGGCTCGCACGCTTTAATGCCTTGGAGTCAGAAGCGCTATACAAAGGTCGTAATGTTCTTGTGATTCATGAAAGCATTAAAGGAACTGGTCGTGAATATCCATTGCTGTACAGACGTCGTTGGGACGCTGTTTTTCGTGTCAAAGAATCCTTTGATGCCCAAATGTTAGTAACGTATGTCCAAAATGCGGGAAAACCCGTGCGGGTCATGTGGGTCTTTCCACCCAACGCCAACATAGATATTCCACGAACGATTTGGCAACGTTGGGTGAAAAATGATATCACATTGTTGGGTGCGACGGAAACGGGTGTTATAGGGGGCGTGGAGTGGGAAACAATTTTATTTCCTTTGAAGTGTGAGTACACACGGATCGAACGGATTTTAAATGCGCGCGCTTCAGGGATTTCTTCGATGCTTTCCAAGTTACGCGATCATATCGCTGAAATCGCAGCGTCAGGCGCAGCGTTAGCTTGGACAAATATTGAAGAATCGGATTCAAAGGGGGGTTTGTATTGGTATGACCCACATGAAGGTTCAAAAGGCGCAGAGGATTCCTTTACCAAAAAAGAAGCCTCTGAACTTTTACAAAGTTTGTCGTTGTGGATTGGGAAGATTTAGGCGAACATGCTCCCCTGGTCTACTTCAATCAAAAACGCATGATCATCATTGACACCCATCCCAACAATCAACTTGTTTTTGTGATATGTGAGAGAACAAGGGAACTCAATGTAAGAGTGGTGGAAAAAGCAAAAGGGGTTACTCGCTTTGACTTCTTTGGTATCAAGGTTGAGAATAATCCAACGATTGACCATTTTATTGATTTCATCATCCTTTTTGTGAATCAAGAAGAGGTATTGATTGGGAAGTTGCCATTGAACTCCATTGGTTGATCCATGGTATCCTTTAAGAGCATCCTCTAACTCAGAAGGAAGTTGAAAAAGAAGTCCTTCATTTGTGTCTAACTCTTTTACAACAAATGGACATACATCATAGACAACTTTGTTCTTTGAAAAAGGCATCCAGTTTTTTTCAGGTTTGGAACTTGGCTCGAGCTTGCGAAAGTTTTCCAAACGATTGTTTTCGATTAAATCGCATTTGAACATTGTAGGTTGTCCACCAGGAGCAAGTTGTGGAACAGTCACAATTATGGTGTTGGGATCCACAAAACGGGCATCTTCAATGCCGTTCCAGTATGATCCATATTGTTGTAAACCGCCGAAATTATACTTCAACTCTGTAAACACTAAGTTGTCCAAATCAGGTCCATGTGCGATCCAATAGACACTATGTGCGGGGTGGTGATAGAGAGTGAAGGATTTATTGACAAGTTTGCGGTAGTTCACTCCGCGCACAATGACGATCCATTCTTGGCTTTCATGGTCAAAAATCGCAGCGGGATTCATTTCCAAGAAAGGACTGTAGTTGCCGTAACGGTCTTTGAACGGGATTTGTGGACATAAAAGCGGCCAGATTCTCGTGGGCGTTTTTATGGGGATTTGTTCCATTTAGAAAGTGTTAGAGGAGGTGGTTTAGACCTTTTTATTTCTTGAACAGTTTGAATGTACCTTTCTTAGCTTTGTAACCAGCTTTCACCAAATGCTTCAAGGCTTTTTTACCGAGCGCCATTTTACGACGGGAGACGATACGGCCGTGTTTGTTTTTGACGAGGTCTTTACGGGTCAAACCACCGGAGGTGTGTTTGGCTGTTCCGTGGAACACTTGGGCTTTGGTACCAACCGCAGGTGTCTTGGAGGCTTTGCGGGTTTTGCGACCACCAGCCATTTTTGGTAACTCGGGGACAGTGAACTTTTGTACAGTGTTATCAGAAATATCAACGAGTGGTTTTGCGGCAGACATTTTTCTACATATACTCAAGAAAATATTGGCCTAAGTGTAAAAGGAGATATTTACATAGGAAGATGGCGCAACAACGCTGTATTATTAATCTGATTGGAAAACACAATCTGGTCACGGCCACGGAACGGGATATGCGTTACGCAGCGACAATGACAATGGATATGGAACGAGTCTTCAAAAAATACTTCAAACAACACCCTTTGACAGTAACAACCATCGGACAACTTTATGGCAACATGAAAACCCGTCAGTATCCCATTGTACTCTTCCCAGGCTTCAAACTTCAACTTCAACACGCAGTTCCCATTTATCCTTCATGGAACCCACCCAAACCTATCCGAATGGTCGGTGATTACCGTAACCTCTATTTCCAAGTTCGTCCCACAATTATCACCAAAGAAGACTTCAATGAATACAAACAATATGAAATCCCAGAACTACCTGTGTATCCTATTGCGGGTACAGATATGCAAAAGGTAAATCTGTTGGAAAAATATATGTATTAAATATAGAATGGCCACAATACTGAATCAAGTTATGAATTCAATAAACCCTTTCACAACTTCACAGAAGGTTGATCCATATGTTCAAAAAACACAGTTTCCAAGAAATCAAATACAGTTTCCAAGAAATCAACAACAAAACTTACAAAATATGAAAACGATTCAAAATAAAAAACAATTTCAAACATTAAAAAGAAATAAGAAACTTCAAAAGAAACAAACAAAATCTCTTGTGAATACTGTAAAAAAAGAGGAGATTCCTCCTTTATTCAGTGAAAACAACATGGTGTTTTTTCACAATATGCCATATGAATTTGAAATGTCAGAAGATAACGAAATATATAACGAAGGATCAAGAAATAGAGTAAACGCAGAAGTAAATGCAGTTCAATATATTGAAGCAAATCGTAAACAACTTCTTTCTGCGAAAAAAAATACAGTTGTTCCAGCAAATGAATGTAAAGCTGTAATTATTCATCGTCAAAATGATTACCCATTGATGCTTGATCACTCAAACTATATTATGAAAACGATAGGACATTCTATATATAAATCATTTGATACAACAAATGAACCTATTTATATTATCCATAGCTCAGGTCCTATACAAGTAACTCCCGACTTTTTAAAAGAAAATTATGTAGAATTCTTTACCTCAACGGCGTAACTTACGTTTTAAACTTCTTTTTCCTCGGCGTTTGTTACGACGAGTATGATGAAGCGAACCACCTGATAAAGAACCATTACTTTTATGAAAGTCTCCATATTTGCTTTCTAAAAGTTCTTTCGTGTCTGATGGGCTTAATGGAGGATTTACTGGTGTTTTTTGTTGGAAATAACCATGTGATGTTGTTTTATAATCAGGTTGCCCTGTAGATTTATTTACAACATATACACATTGACGAATGTGTAAAAAATAAGCATATTGTTTGTGTAATAAATATTGAATCAAGGGATGTGGGTTTTGTTTTATAAATCCTTCTATTTGTGTTGGCATAACAACTTTTTTAGTATCAAACGCAATATATATTTTATTAACAAGATGTTTTAAATTATCAACAGTTTGATTTTGTAAATATGAAATTGCCGCTCCACTTATAGACTGTATGGTTTCATCATAACTGTTAGGATTTAATAAATGAGCATTATTAATTTCTTTTATAAAATTTTGTATTTCTTGTTTACAAGTATCAACATATTTTGGTGCTGGTGTACTTGTGGTTGCTCCAGAATAAGATGGTCCTGGTGCTGCTGTACTTGTGGTTGTTTCTGTACTTGTATGTGGTGCTGCTGTAGTTTGTTTAAGTTCAATAGCACCAAATCCTCCTGGAATACCTTGTGAGCTATGTGGAGTTCCATAAAATCCAATATGAGGTGGTGCTCCAGAAGATCCAACATGACCGCCACCACCACCTCCTGCTGCGTTAGACGAACTTCCACCTTGGTACTCAGGATGAGGATTTGAAGGTCCATTCGAAGATGAGTGTCCACTTGATGAATAAAGTTTTCCACTAGTTCCAGTAGAATCTGCTTCTGCTAAAGCTTCTTCAAAAGTAAAAGGGATTTGTTCTAAAGTAATTGTGCGCATAGGGTAATATTGTGTTATACATTCATTATTTGTTTTAGGATCATTAATAAAAGCAACATATGTTATACTTTTTGAGCGTATTTTAAATTTTGCCCAAGGCGCAATTAAAATTTCATATTCATTTTGATTTATAGCAGTTAATTCATCAATCATCATAAATCCAGCTTTTTTACATAAAAATTTATAAAGTGTTCCACCGTATAAAAATGATTTTTGTACCAAAGGAAGATATAATATAGGATTATTATCCATATTTGTTTTATTCTGATAAATGAATGTAGGGTTCATTGTAGTTGAACATATTTTATTTAAATTAATAACTTTACCACTATCTAAGTTATCAATAGTTGCCTTCATATACGAACCATCATCTTTTTGAATAAAACAGCCCATAGGAATTGTCATACGGTACGTTGTATACACTTTATCAGGATTATATATTCGCGAAGTAAGTTCGCTTGAAAATGAAAATCCTATAAAGTCATATAACCAAGCTTCAATACCTTTTGATTTATATAAAGGTTTTAGAGCTTGAAAAAACTTTTTTGGAGTATTTTGAACTGAACAAAGTGTATCAACATATGTATGAGCAGTTGCCAATCCTTGCCAATGATATTTTTCTGTTAGACTTGTTGATGTCCATTTTTTTCCAACATCTTCATATGAAACATTACCTCCATCTAGACTTTTTAGTGTAATCTTAGCAACATCACGTATATTTTTGAGTAAATAACTTTTTGTATCAAAATATATAGAATCTAAATCAGATAAAAATCTTTGATTCTTTTCTCTATAAAAAACTGTTGAAATATCTTCTTTTTTTTCATTTGCTAAAAAATACATGGAAAGTAATCTTGAATCCGAAAGAAATGATAAAACTGGATAATATGAATATACAGGTTGTCCTTTTTTCTTTGTTCCTGTGTTAGCTGCGTATATATTTGTTATGTCATTATTGTAATAAATAGCAATAGTATCATCAAATGTTGTTAAGTTAAAATAACGAATAATATTTTCTCCAAAGAGTGGTGTTTTCTCGTAATCTTTACCAGTATATTCAATATGATTCAATAAAAGCTCTAAACATATTACACGTAAAATACGTTTTTTATATTTTTCTGTATACTTTATGTTGTCTTTTGCTTGTTTAAGACTATCCTTATCTCCAACAAAGTTTGGTAAACTTGGGTATTTACTTAAATTAAAAATAAGTTGTAATTTGTAAAGTAAAATATCAGTTTTTTCTTTTAATATATCTTTACAATTCTCAGGATTTCCAACAAGTGATCCATTATCTCTCCATAATGAATAAGGACTTAATATATAAATATGAAGTTGATTAACAATTCTTGTAGGAATTGTTACAAAATTACAAGACTCTGTTTTTGGTCGAAATGTATTTGCTTGTAAACTTGTGTTATATCCGCTTTCATCACTCTTAAACCAAAATGAACGCACATGTGCATATATATTTGTCAGACCACCCCTGTATGTACAACGCACATACGCATCATAATTTAAATGAACATCAGTACCATCAAAACGATTATTATTTTTATCATATAAAACTGGATATCCTGATGGGCTAAATTCAATATTTCGAACAGCATTTTTTAAATCAATAAGTTCAATTCTTTGTGTTGTTTTATTCAATAAAGGAACCATAAAAAATATTCTCCAAACACATTTACCGTTTGACATAAAAAAATGTGGAACAAAACAATTTCCTTCCTTTAATGTACTATCTAATCCATTTATATCAATAACATTTTTTAATGAATCTAACGCAGTTAAGATATCATTACGATGAAATATATTAAGGTTGTTTTTATCATTAAACATATTTTGAAGACCTGTCATTAAGGTTTTAAATGGTATCCATTCATAAACAGATGTGCTATAATAAGATCCTTGAGGGTTTATTCCGGTAAATGTTTTGGATACATCATTATATGTATGACCAACTACTGAAAGGTAACCAGGGTGATATATTGGAATATCAGATGTATTATCTTTTGGATATACCGCTAAATCATAATCAAATGATTTTTCGTATAATCCTGTACTTGCTAGTCGATTTTGTAATTCTTCGCTTAAATATTCTTCTATCGCACGTCCGCCACATGTAACATATGCCCAACCATTGTCTTTATTTGAATCACTTAGTAGCTGATAAATAATATTTCCCATTTGAACACGTATAATAGGTTCAATCAAATCTTCAGTTGATTTACCACTCATTCTAATATAGTGCCTAAAAATGGTATTTGTTAATGTTCTTTAGAACATCTAGAAAACATTACAATATTGGTCGGAGTTATACCGTCAAATGCCCTTTTAAAGTTCACGGTACTTTCGGCACTAAACGATATTCAAACTTTCATAGGCGATTCAATCATTTCCATTTGAGGTTTTTTACGGTAATCAGGATCAATCGTGTTAAAGGTGGTTGGTTCAGTTAAGTACACACTTTGTGCCTTCATTTCCTTTTCACAGGTACGTGAAATGGTAATCGATTTTGAGACTCGCATGAGGATTAACAATGTATTCGTGATGAATGTTGTGGTTGTTTTGAATCCATCATAGTATTCGTACACCAAAAATCCGCTACAAATGATATTGGCTGCGCTTAATAGACCTATCAATGTAAAGAGTTGATAATAGCGGTGATTTTTGCTACGAAGAGAATCACGAAGCTTTTCGTAGGATTGTATTTCTGTGGCGAGATTTGTATCAGGTTTGTGTGGATCAACTTCTAAATGCTTCACCATCCACTGTTCACGACGATACTCTTGAATAAAACCAATCACCATGAAAAAACAAGTCGCCGCATTCAATCCCAACGCAGCTTTGTTGAGTAACGTCAAATCCGTGACGTTGTCTTCAAGCGTACATTGATGGTATGTCATAGGGTCAGGGCGGGGAACAAGATGGGTATCGGGACACAGTTGTGGAACAAAGAGGGTGTAAAAGGTACCGATAATGATACGATACGCGTCAAGAGTTAGAAACAGGGTGATCATGGCACGTTGCGTCGAGTCTTGTGTTATTTTGACTTTCATTTCTACGTTTGGTTGGCCGAAAAAAATTGAATCGGTAAAAACAAGTCGAAATAGGCAAGAAGATGGAGCAAGTTGAAGAAAACTCTTATAGCGTTGAAGGCTCTGTATATGCATTGGTGAACCAATACTATCGATCAAGTGAATATTGGGTTGTAAAGATTGGAAAATCAAAGAATGTTGAAAAAAGAAGATGTAAGTTAAGTTCCCAAACAGCAGCACCAGATGACTTTATAACTGCGATTTCAATGAAGTGTATGAATCCACATGACACAGAACAACTGATTCATAAAATCTTAGAAGATAAACGAATAAATAAAGAGTTCTTTCTTGTTCAACTTCAAGATGTTCAAAAATGGTTTTCCATGATGCCAAATCGAACTGGGGATGTGATGATTCATCCTATAGACAAAGCATTTTGGAGTCCTCCAGGCAATACTCCTGTTTCACGTGCCAGAACACCAAGACGAAGCCGTAGTCAACCTCGTATTCAAAGAATGAACCAACAACCACCAAAAGATTCAGGAAACGAATAAAGAGTCAAAGGGGTTCTTTTTTACATCGTGAGCCTTGGTATCTCCCCAGCCAAGCATCGTTTGGCCAATTCAGCCATTTGTTGAAGATCGTACACACCTGCGAAATGAACTAAGAAATCACCAGGCGTCCACAAAGGTTCTCCTTCTAAGCCACGTAGATACGCGTTGAAGAGTTTATGTTTCTTCGTGATTTGTATTTTTTGCGTATCCGTAGGATTTGACTGATACAAATGGATCATAGCCATGTTTTCCCACCAGATGTGATAAGTGAACTGCTTTTGTTCGCCGACGCGTTTCCAGAAATCGCGCGCCCAAGCGGTGTTACGAAAGAGGATATTGCCAGAGTTGATGTGACCACAGGCGTCCCAGGTCATGACCATATCTTTGTCGGCAGGAAGTTCTGGAAGCATTTGTTGTTCAACGGTGTAAGAGGGATTGGTAATAACCACATCGGCATCACTTTGCCAAATCAGTTCCCCTTCTGGCACCTTTTTACACACATCCAAAAGAAAGTTGATTTTACTCCAAGCGATGGGACGGGTTCTATCCCAGAACTCCGAACCGCCTTGAATATAGGTATATCCATGTTTCTTTGCGTACTCGCGTTTTGTTTTCAAACAAGGCTCCATTGCGTCTGTATAATCTGCGCCGATAACTAAGGTAGTTATTACAACCATTCTGATGAGTATTAAATCTTGGGTTTATATAGAATGCCAAGAGTTCCAAAAACCGTCGCTGAAGCAAAACTTTTGCTTCGAAGTATTCCTGATGGATCTGAAATAGGGTTACGATTCACATTAGCCATGGAACCTGAAAAAAAGAATGAAGCTCCTTTTATTCGTATGTCACTTTTGTACATTGGAGTTGTAGCAGGACATGATGGTCATAACTTGAAAGTAAATGTTACACAAGCCGCGGATTTTGATACACCTGGTGTAAAACCTTCAAAAATAAGTAAAAAAATAACAGTGACACCTGAAGATTTACTTCAACAATATCCCAAAATCCCACCCAAATATTTGATTTTGTTTGTGAAACCACCTGAAGATGAAAGTAACAATAACAGTAACTCAAATTCAAACTCAAACTCAGAAGGAGGTAGACGTCGTAAAACACGCAAAAGTAAAAAACAATCTAAGAAAACTCGAACAAGAAAGTAAAAGGGGATGTTTAGTGTTTCCACACCTCCAGAATCACCCATTGCCAATCTACGACGACCTCCCTCTTACTCAGATTCCTTCTTCATTCTTCATGGTACAAAAGGCAGTATCAACCGCGATGACCGCAGTGAGGATTCAGAAGAAGGGAGTGAGTTACTTCATCGATTAATCCAACAACAAACACAAGTCCCTGTTACACCCCGTATACATTTATTCTTCATCAAGGCAGCTATTCATATTTTTTTAGTGAGTGTATTTGAAACTATCTTTTTCTTCCAGTACGTGAGTCAAAAGGAAGATAATGGAGTCTTGGCGACCATCAATACCTATTATCAACCAATCATTCAAACCTGTCCTAACTGGAACAACCAAACAAGAGCCTTTGTCTTTGAGTTGTTAGAAGCGTTGAATTATCAGAATATTGAGTCATTAGGGGATGTAGGGAAAGCCAATCGTCAAGCAGGAAATCAGGTTTTGTTGGGAAACTCATTGATTGGTTCCGCTGTTTGTTTCGCGGTCATGTTGGCAGGAACTGGTTATTTAACCTACAAAAAAACGCCTGTGCGTTGGTGGGTAATCGTGGTTGAAAATATTTCTATGGTGCTCATGTTGAGTATTTACGAGTATATCTTTTTTCATTTCATTGTCTACAACTATAGCACGATAAGCACGCCAGAACTCAATGCGTATATAGTCAAAGGGTTGATTGGGTGTGTTGATTAAAATTGATTTGAAGATCTTTTCCAAACTAAAGCAAAAACAAAATGGCCACGTATTTTATGACTCCTGAACTCTCTTCCTTTCTTGGTGTGAGTGCCGCAGCCGCACTTCCTCGCCACGAGATTGAAGCACGTATTCTTCAATATGTCAAAGACCATAATCTCGTTGATGAAATCAACAAGATTGTGATGTATACAGATGAAACTCTTGAAGATCTTATGGACGGCAAAAAAATCTTCTCTGGCTTTTCGATTATTCCTAACTTGAAACATCATTTGGATACTGTCTATGACAGCGATACGATTTCGACGAGTTCTCAAGAAGACCAACTAAATACTGCCTTTATTGAAGAAGAAAACGAACCACCCTCTGATGAATCAAATGAAGAATCCAATGAAGAACAAGTTGAACAAACAAATGAAGAGAATTCTGAAGAATCATCTGAAGATGAGCGTACCATTGGAGTGATGCTTCGTGATCCAAGTGGGAATCAACTTATCTTTGAACGTTGTCGTGACGGCCACATTTGTATCCAAAACCAGTTTGTGGTGTCCCAAGATGAGTTCCGTCAAATCTCAAACACTCTTTGTCCTGCTCCTCCAGCAGGTCCACACGAACTCGCTATGGCTGATAAAGAGGAACAGCCCTATGAAATGATTTACTTTCTCATCATGTTTATGATTAGTATTCTTACAATGAGTCTCTACATTTCCATCATGAATGATAGCTTGCGCAAAATGAGTTAGAGGGGTTGGTTTTGGAAAACAAAAATAAAAATTGATTTTTTGTTCTAAAAAAACAAAAGCAACAAAAAGTTTAGGAAAATGTCTCACCCCCAAGAGTTTCTTTGCCCTATTACCCAGGAGCTCATGGACGAGCCTGTTGTAGGAAAGGATGGTCATACCTATGAGCGCAAAGCGATTATCCAATGGCTCCAACAACACCCTCTTTCTCCTATGACGCGGGAACCCATGAGTGAAGCCGATTTGAAGCCAAATTACGCATTGAAGAGCATGTTGGACCGTTATAAGAAAGACAATGGGATTGTAACGACCAACTCAGGACACATTCGTTTTACCAATGCGAGCACTGTGGCACCGAACCGCGATGTCAAAGTGTTTCGTAATGATAAAGCCTTTTATGTGGAACCGGTGTCAAAGGAGGGTTTGGATACCTATTTGATTGCTGTACTAGATGAATCAGGTTCTATGGATTCCTCCGCGAGCCGTTCAACAGAATCAGGACCTTCCTTTAGTCGTCGTGATCTAGTCAAACATTCCATGCGTGTTGTTGCGAATATGATGTATAATCGCAAGAATACGATGCTAGGAATTGTTGGATTCAGCTCAAGTGCGCGAACATTGATGAAGACTCGCTTGATTGGGGAGAAAGAAGATGGGTTGGGACTTGCGAATGTAGCTATCGACAGTATTCGCGCAGGTGGTGGAACAAATGTATGGGAAGGTCTTCGTGCGGGTATTGTAGAAGCAAAAGAGGTAGCATTGGCAAATCCATATGCGAATGTCCAAGTTGTTTTGCTGACCGATGGTGAACCTAGTGATCCAGTGGATATGATTCTTCGCAATCTTGCGTCTGCTATGAAAACTCTTCCTCCCAACATCACAATCAATGCCTTTGGCTTTGGATATGATTTGAATACAAATCTGTTGGATACGATTTGTACGATTGGCAAAGGAATCTATGGTTACATTCCTGATATTTCCATGGTGGGAACTGGATTTATCAATTTCTGTGCGCACATTCTTTCCACTGTTCTCATCAATTATGAGATTGGTGGAAAACACTTTCAAATGATGATGGAAGGTGGGCGATATTTGGAAGAGGGTGTACTTTTGGAAGGAGAAGAAACGACAGACCTCAATGATAAAGAGGCGACTGCTATTCGTATGGTCTTGGATGTTTTGAAGAAGGATGATCCTCTCCAAATGAAGTTTGAGCCAGTCAAAGCCTTTATCCAAAGTTGCGAAAACACTCCCTTTCTTAAAGCCTTGATGGATGATATTGAATCAAGGGATAACAACAAAGGCCAACTGTCCAAGGCTCTCATGTGGTACAACAGTTGGGGTAAAAATCACTTGGCCATGTACAAACATGCGTTGGAAAAAAAGGTTTGTACAAATTTCAAAGAACAAGCTCTACAATTCTTTATGGGCGATTTGTTTAAAAGTTTTCAGACAATGGGCAATGAACTCTTTGCCTCTCTTCCTTATCCAGTGCCATCTGGGTATACTCAAGAACAACTACGAACCATTAACTTTAGTATGACCCAGTTCAATACACAGGATGGTGGTTGCTTTGATGGCGAGTGTATTGTAAAGATGGAGAATGGAGGTTCCAAGAAGGTCAAGGATATTGTAAAAGGGGATGTTTTGGACAATGGTTCAGTGGTGAAGTGTGTGGTGCGCACGCACGTGGGCCGTGTCACGAAGATGATTCGCTTTCCTAGTGGACTCTTGATTACGCCTTGGCATCCTATTCGCACCACTGCGAATACCTGCTGTCCTGAATGGCAGTTTCCTTGTTACGCACATGCCAAGCTGGAACTCATTCACATGGACTATTTCTATGACTTTGTATTGGATGGTCCAACACAATACGCAGAAATCAGTGGATGGGAAGTGGCTTGTTTAGGGCACGGGATGACAGATAACGAAGTTATCTCGCATCCTTATTATGGAACGGAAGCCGTGATTGAAGTACTAAAGAGTAAAAAGGGTTGGGAGGAAGGTTTTGTGGAGCTCTAAAACAATACCGTCAAGTGCCATATCTAAGGACACCCTATTACTAACGCCGGCTCTGCCGGCGTTGATAGTAGAATATCTTAGAGATGGTACTTTCGGCACCCTAAGGGATGGCTGGCCGACCTTCGGTCAGCCAGCACTTACGGCTGGAGAGTGCCCTTGGAAAGGGCACTCAACGGTACTTCAAAAAGCATTAGAAATAACAAACTCGACAAATGATTTTTTTTGCTTGAGGTGAATCAATATGAACTGTGTAGAGATTAGGTTTTGACAAAAGTTCAACCATACAACCTGTTGTGGGATTTCGTAGAATCGCAGGATAGGTGTTTGAATCATGTCTACGCAACCATTGAAGTCCTTTCGATTTGTATTTGTCTCTTTGTTGTTGTGTTTTGAGTAGTGAGGTGTGTACAATGGCACGATCAGTATGTGAATAGGGAGGATTCATGGTATCGCGAAAAAAGGAGCGATAAAGGACTTTGACTGGTTCGTCTTGTGTTGGGGGAGTCATAGGGGGAGTTGGAGGAGGAGAGGAAGGTAGAGGGGGAAGATGTGAAGGAGGGTTGAGCCGAATGCCAATATTGTAGGGATAAAACAAAGGTGACATCAAAAAAGGTTTGAAGATTGACATCTTTATTTATTATTAGCTTTTCAGGTTTAGATTGAATATGTATGAAACATCCTGGACAAAGTACGGGTCGATTGTTTGACACATTGCCAAAGGAAGAAGAGTGATTTCCTGTACTTCAGCATTTGAAGTTGGACGACGATACAAAATCAGTTCAAAAAGTTCGGTTGGAAAGGTAGAGTAAAAGGGGGATTGAAGATTACGTTCTTCAAACATTTTACAAATTGAAAGCAGGGTGTCAAAGGTGAAAACATACACTGTATAGTTTCTGTTTGTAAATGTTTTGAAGTATGGAATCTTCAACATATCAGGTAAGACAGATTGAATCACTTCAGGAGGAAAATCAAATAACTCTTCAAGAGTTTCTCGCCATGCCGTTTCATGGATTGTTTCTCCTGGAATCTGTTTCCCACCAAAACCACTAATCATCTTTACCTTTTTAAGAGGTTGAAAACCTGCTAAGACATGCCTTGTATCTGTAAATAAACATCCTGCGCTATTCACGTCTTTGGTTTGGGAACACCCCATTTTCTTTTTCTTATTCCTAAAGCATTTTTAATAGGAAGAATAAAGATGGCAGTGCCCCAAGACTTCATTTGCCCAATCACGCTACTTCCTATGAAAGATCCGGTGATCGCGCAAGATGGACATACATATGAACGTGAAGCGATTATTCATTGGTTACAAACCAATCCCAACTCCCCTCTTACTCGACAACCTATGCGTATTGATGCCTTGAAGCCAAACACAAAACTCAAACAAGCGATTGAAAAGTTTCATAAAAAGGAAAAGAAAGATTCGTATGCGATTCCTATTACCTTGCCGTCGATCGAAGCCGATCATTACTATGCCATGAGTATCTATCAACAAGATTTACAACAAGTTACGGAACATTCTTATTTACAATCACAAGTTGTTCTTGTTCGAAATACAAATCAAACTACAAATACACTCACTCCAGAGCAAAGAAAGAAATATCAAGTCTTTTGTTTTTTTATCATAGCTTTCGTTATTTTTATTATTATTGTGAGCAAGGTGATTTAGATTAAGAACGTTCTAAAATTGTTAATCCATTGTTATTTGTAAATCGTTCTTTGAGTTTCCATTCAGGATGGTTGTCTAAAAATTCAGCAATAGCTGGCCATAACCCCTTATTAATCTCTTCAATAGGAAAACCTGTTTCCTTTGATTGAAGTTCAATAGGCAGTCCTTGACGTATTGATTCGCCTTCCCATTCATCAACTGTTGTATCATGCATAATAATATATTTGTTAACTTGTTCATGCCAACGATTTAACTCACGTTTGAGTTGTCCATATATGTGCCAAGTGTCAATAAACAACAAATCAGTTTTTTCCATTGGACACGTTAAATCACTTTGTTCATAGAAGATCGCATTCAGATTTGCATGTTTACATTCTTGTAAAAAAGAGTCGATGGAATGCGGATGTTTGGATGGATCCACCATGATCAGTTTAGCATTTGGTTTTTGAACAAGAGCACTCGCAAAGGCATATGAACTTACAACTGAACGTACACCACATTCTGTGACATGATTACACTGTGAAGCATACGCACGCAAAGTTGGCAAATGTTCATAAATATCACTTGATTCTTCACAACGTTGTTTGTATTTTTGCTCTAAAACATTGGTCATTCTGCGATGCTTACAAACTCGTATTTAGACCTTAAAAACAAAATTGAAAAGGTATAAGAACAAACAAAAGGCAAAAGAAAAAATGAGTTCATATGTTCGTGTTGTTTTGGATTCAGATCCTCTTCCAGATCCACCTTTGTATCCTGCGTTGAGTAATGGACATACCCCAGACCGCTTTCAAGCGTTTGCGATTCAAGCGATTGAACTCGGTCACAATGTTCTTGTGACTGCCAAAACAGGTTCAGGCAAAACTTTTGTGGGCGAATACCAAATCGCCAAATCGCTTCAACGGGGTGGACGTGTCTTTTACACCACGCCAATCAAATCTTTGTCCAACCAAAAGTTCCACGATTTGAAGAAGCTGTTTCCAGAAGCAACCGTTGGTATTATGACGGGTGATATTAAGTTTCGTCCTGATGCGCAAATCATTGTGATGACAACTGAAATCTTGCGCAATCTCTTGTACAAACAAGGGACGCAAACGGAACATGTGGGTGCGACTGCTCTTCTCAGTCTTCAAGGACTTGATGCCGTTGTCTTTGATGAAGTCCATTATATCAACGATCCTGACCGCGGACATGTGTGGGAAGAAACCTTGATGTTGCTGCCTCCACAAGTCAAACTTGTTCTTCTATCGGCAACCTTGAGTAAACCGTATGAATTCGCCCGTTGGCTAGGAGAGTCAAAGGAGAAGATGATGTGGGTTATTTCTACCATGTGGCGTGCCGTGCCTCTGTATCATTGCGTTGTTGGCCACGAGGGAAAACTCTTGACCATTTACGACCCCAAAGAAGTCTTTCATGCGGATGTATATCGCGATTGGTTGGCAGCCCGTGAAGGCAAGTTGTACGCTGCGGATAAGTTCAAAGAAAAAGTCAAAGATGCGCGTCGTGGTGGTTGGGAAGGAAAGGTGGATGGAAAAGTGCGGGTAAAATCCTTTGAGCATGAACTCAACGAGTTGCTAAATGATTTGAGTTTGAAAGGAAATCTTCCCTGTATCGTCTTCCAGTTTTCCAGAAATGGTTGTGAGAAGCTCGCGAGTCAAGTCAAAGATGGGTATGTGGACGGTGAACAAGCTGCAGCGATTAAACATATTTGGGAGTTTCACTTGGCGCGTTACAAACATTCGTTGGACAAATCACCTCAGTATCATAAACTCTTTGAACTGGTCCAACGTGGTGTTGCGTTTCATCACAGTGGTCTTCAACCATTCTTAAAGGAGATTCTTGAAATCCTCTTTAACAGGGGTTTGATTAAGATCTTATTTGCGACGGAAACGTTTGCGGTGGGAATCAACATGCCGACCAAAACAGTTATCTTCACGGCGTTGGAAAAGTATACGGATGGCGCTATGCGTCAACTGAAGACGGCTGAGTATATTCAGATGGCCGGGCGCGCAGGCCGTCGTGGGAAGGATGATAAAGGGCTTGTGATTTACTTGCCCCAACGACAACCATTGGACACGTTTGACGTGCGTCAGATGCTGACAGGTCAAGCGCAGACATTTTGCTCACGGATAAACTTCCACTATGACTTCGTGCTAAAGGTTTTAAATAAGGCGGCGGAGGAGGGGACTCAGGATGCTGCGAAAAACAATCAAACGAAAGCCATGAAACAACTGATTGAAGGAAGCTACTGGTGGACTCTGGAGCAACAGCAGAAGGCGGATTTGGAGAAAGAGTTACAGGGGGTTGTCGAGCAGATGGCGATGATTCCTCTGACTCCTGAACAAGATCATGCGTTTCAAGAAAGAGAAGCGATTGAGTATCGTATTGCGACGTGTCAGAATGCGAAGAAAAAGGCCGCGCAACGTGAGTTGGAACGTTGGAAGGAGGACAACTCTGGACCCGCATGGGCTCTAGCGGAAAGTCGTTATGCCAAGAAGAAGGAGCTCGGCGAACAGAAGAGTCGTGTGGAGGCGACACACAGCACTTACGCGGAAGACGCTGGTGATGTTCCCATAGTTCATCGTCGTATTCGTGTGTTGGAGGAACTCGGATTCGTAATGAATGGTGCTTTGCTACCCAAAGGTCAACTTGCTTCGGAGGTAAATGAAGGTCACCCATTTCTCATGACAGAGGTTTTCCTTCGCGTTATGAATCGCAACATGGATCTCCAAAGTTTGCTTGTTCTTCTCGCTGTTTTCCTCGGAGAAGCCAAAGACAATGATGAAAACAATAAACACATTGATGATTTACAGGTGTCAAAGGAGGTGTATGAATCCTTGGTGGAAATCGGGGATGACGCAAAGAGATTTCGTGAATTAGAGTTGAAGAATGGAATCGATGAACCTGAGTTCTGGGAGCTCAGTACAGAATGGATTGAACCCGTTCAGGACTGGCTTACAGGAAAAGAAACGCTTGGCAGTATCGCATTGAAGTATGAAGTGTTTGAAGGGAATGTTCAAAAAGCCATGATGAAGTTGGCAGGATTGGTAGAAGAATGTCAAAGTCTTGCCACGTTAACGGGTTCTGTTGATATGTTGCGCGAACTTGACACAGCCCGTGAAATGATTTTGCGGGACATTGTGATAGCAGAAAGTTTGTACTTGCGAATTTAGACAGGCAAAATAAAATTGTTTTTTGTTTCTTTGCTTTTAATAGCAATCAAACAAAAATGGAACTGAAAGAGGTTGTAGTTGTGAATGAACTCTTTGTGTTGAAGAAAATCAAAAAGGCACTCCCTTGTTGTATTATGTGTTTTGAACAAGAAACCCCTCAAAAGTTGTTTGTGATTGAAGAGTTAGAATGTGGTTGCCAACCCAGAGTTCATGATAGATGTGTGGAGCAGTGGTTTGCTATTGCGGGACGTGAAGTTTGTCCTGATTGTGGAAAAAACTGGGAACCCGTAGATGCTTTTACAATTGCTTGTCAAAAAGTACTCTTTCGTTGTTGTCTTTTCTGGTCGTTTACAGGCGTGATTTCCATTTTGTCAATCTATATTTATCAACTATCAACACGCACTTACTAAAGAAAATGTTCCAATAAATGAGGTTTCGTAAAGACAATCAATATAACAATGACAATCATAAGGGTGTAAGAGAGGATGGGTTGTTTTGTTTTTTGTACAAATGTTTCTAACAAACCCCATACACCAGCCCACCAAAAAATAACAAGAACGCCTAACAAAAGAACTTGTAAAGGATTATAAGTTCCTTTGTCTTGACAAGGGCATTTGATTTCCATTTATTCTAAAGCAGATAAAAGAGATTTTATATCTTTGTCTTGTAATGGATATGTGATAGATGGAAAGTATGTTAGAGAGGGAGAGAGAATGGTCAAAAACAAATCTCCAGGTTCGCGGTAGTATTGCGAACGACGACGTTCCAAACGAATCCCAATGATGATTTGCTTATCTTCCCATTTACATTCAAAAGAGCCAATCGTATTTGTTTGTAAAAAATGTCGCATGGCGTTGCGTTTGATTTCAGAACTAGGGATGGGAGGAAGTTGGAGGGGTTGGATGTCCATTCTCCTCTTTTACCTGAAATACCATTCGTTCTTTCCAGCGCGGTTGGGTGCGGTCTTCATACCAAGAAATCTGAACGCGTGTGCCGGGTTCTGGGAAGAAATCCATCGACTTCACTTTAATAATCCGTTTCCAAGCCGCCACATACACTTCAAACTTCCCTTTGGCATTCACACGAGAAAGAACAGTACCTTGGCTCATAGGGACCACATTGGCTTCTTTTGCCTTGGCATATTCTTGAAGAAGAGTGGAACTGAAGAAGAGATCACGATTAAATGCTTTGGCTTGTTTGCCACGACGATTCATTTCATCTACGAGTGTTTGTGTAAGAGGGGTTGGTTTTTTCTTTTGAATGATGTTTTTGATAGCACGTTGATTGACCAAATCGACGTAACGACGAAGAGGACTTGACGCATACGCATAGGCATCCGTTTCTAATCCAAAATGTGCGGTATTGGCATCATTGGACAAACAGTATTCCGCGGATTCAAACGCAAGGAACATTAAACCGATATCACGCACAAGAAACTCACGAAGAGGTTCAAGTTTGGTGGTTTGGGGAGGTCCATGACGACGAAGAATGCCAGTTGAATATGGTTTCAAAAGTTCACCTGCTTTTTTGTTGTAAAGAATCATCATCATTTCCACCCAGGTGTGACTATCATTCACATCACCGCCGAGTTGTCTAGCCAAATGGCGAAGAGCTTCCATTTCAGGAAGTGTGTTGACTTCTTCAAAAGCTTCTTCGTAGGTGAAACGAGCTTGGCATTCTGTTACAGTTTCAACCCATTTAAATTCAGTGATAGGTTGGCCTGGAGTCCAGAGAAATGTGAGTGAGAGGGTTGCGCGTGGGCCTGGTTGGGAGAGTGAGGCAAAATCTTCAGACAAGTTACGAGGGAGCATAGGGGAAATCGCAGCGCCATCAGGTGTGTAAAAGGTGGTGGAGCGTTGTTGGGCGTTGATGTCTAGTGGACATCCTTCAGGAATCCAAGTGGCCACATCGGCAATGTTAATCCATACACGCCAATCTTTTCCTTCTTTGACAAACGTGAAAGAATCATCAGCATCCATACATCCAGGAGGATCAATATGAAAGGTAAACCCCTCTTTCACAAAGGTTCGAGTCGTAAGATCTGGTTTGCTTAGAAATCCGTCTGTTGTGAACTCTTTACGAAGTTCTTTGCGAGAGTCATAGGCATAGGTTGCGAGCAACACATCTTGTTCCGTTACATCGTATTGAATGATATTGGCCCTTTGGAGTTCATTGGGTTTTACATTTGGTTGGGCTTCCACAATCGCATGGACATTGTAAAAGAGGTCGCGGGTAGAACATCCAACGGCAAGTGGGGATTTCTTTTTGTCATAGGGGATGAAGCGGAAAATGGGAACGCCACGGCTGGTTAATCCATAACGGACTTTTGAGCTGAGCTCCAGAGTTCCACCAATCCAATTTGACATTCTGGACAGCATCTGTTGTTGATTTTGATACTGTGATTAAGCTAAAATCAATTTTTATAATATAAAAATTGATTTTTCAAATAAATAAAATTTCAGCAACAAGCAAACAAAATGCCTTATCAATATAAACGTACAGCAGAAGGAGAATATCAATGTCCTTACTGTGATTATTCGAAACAACTCCAAAGTACTGTACATATGCACATTAAAGCTAAACATAGTGGAACGTTTAAATTCAAATGCGATCATTGTGATTACGAAACGATTTCCAAACAATGTTTAGATAATCATTTGTATGCGAAACACCCTTCCACATGTGACAAAGATGAGAATGAAGTTCAATGTCCTCATGAAGGTTGTAAATATACCTGTCGTACCAAAGGACATCTTCGTAGTCATTATTTGCTCAAACATCTTTCGGAACAAGTGAATGCGTTGATGATGAAAAAGGATGAATGTATTGGATGTACCAGTTGCCAAGGAACATTCAAAAGCAAACCTTCCTTTATTTATCATTGTGTCAACTGCCTACCAGATAGTGTTGCGGATAATCCAAATCATTGTGTTGGGTTGGCACTTTAGAAGCTAAACTTCTTTTTTATTGATTTGTTGTTGGTTTATTCTCCCCCAACTTTTGAATTTCCATCACAATGCTATAGATGTGGTATCCAAGAGCTGCGAAACCAGTCATGGCTAACACTTCAAAAGCCCAACGAGGTGTATCATAGCTTTGTGAACCGATGAAGAGTAAAAGGGGGGCTACAATGAGGACGTGTAATATATTGACCCATACACTCGGAGAATGGGCTTTCCATTTGAGAACAGTTTTGTAGGCATGATATACAAGAATCACAAGACCCAACCCTGTGAGAACCATGAAGACCCAAGGATTGAGTTGGCCTCGCATGAAGGCAACATAGAGAAAAAAGGGTGCGACAAGGAAAATGTGAAAAAGGGAGAGATTGATATGGGATGTTTCTGACATTCTTCTACTTTAAGGGATGTTAAAAAAAAGGAAAGAATGAAACATCTATTGTATACCACAATAGGGTATGGACGAGATTATATATCACTCTTAGATTTGTTTTTAAAATCCTTAACACAAAATCATAAAACGGTGTATACAATATGTATAATGTGTGACACAGATTTTATAAACGAAGTACAACGTATTTGCCAAAACTATTCGCGTTTTCCATATATTTTGTTTACGCAACCCAATGCGAAAACACCTTATGAAGCAAGTATGTATAAAGTACATATATTTGATTTACCAAATATTGATGAGTTTACAAATATTTTTTATGTGGATTTGGATTGTTTATTTTTATGTGCGCCTGATATGTTTTTAGAGTTAACATTAGAACCAAATATATTATATGTTGGAGATGATCTCGTATACAAAAAGATAACTCTAAATCCTCATAATAATATTATGTGGTCTTTACATAACTATACAGAAGAAGAACTTAGAAAGTTGAAGGAAAACAAGGTTGAACCTTTTAATGCTGGTTGTTTTTTATTTCAAAATACTCCAAGTATGCGACGAGATTTTGAAAGTGTATGTGAAATGATGCGTACTTGGAAAGGAAATTTTTTTTATGAACAAAGTTTTATGAATGTCTATTTTAATAAAAAAGGAAATACAAATCGAACACTCCTCAATACAGAACGTTATGTGATGTTTCCAAATTTAGAAAAAAAATATTCCAACTGTATTGTTCATTTTTGTGGTAGCGCAGGTAATGGAAAAGAGAAATATACAAAAATGGAATTGTATTGGAAACGGTATGCGCAAAAAAAATCATGTGTTATGTTTGGAAATCGCAATATAATGATGTCTCATTTGATAACATCAAAGAGTCTTGTTTTAGAAATAGGAGTATTCAAAGGAGATTTTTCAGAGGTACTATATAACGCAAAACCACAAACACTTTTTTTGGTAGACCCTTGGACATTACATGCTCCAAAAATATCATCTGGAGATGCGGATGGAAATCATGTAAAAGAGTTCTACACAGATGATGCGTATAACTTAGTTAAAAAGAAGTTTGAAGATAAATCGAACGTTTATGTTCTTCAAGATTTTAGTAGTACAATCGCAAAACGATTTGCGGATTTTAGTTTAGATCTTATTTATCTTGATGGAGATCATTCCTATGAAGGTGTCAAAAGGGATTTAGAACTTTTTTATCCAAAACTTGTTCCAGGTGGTTGGATGTGCGGTCACAAATATGAAATGAATATGAAAAAAGCAAACACAATATGTGATTTTGGTGTGCGTCGTGCGGTAGATGAGTTTTGTCAAGCGAACGGTTTACAGATACAATGTAAAGCGTTCGATGGATATGTGAGTTTTGCTTTTCAGAAAAAATAAGTGTCTAACATTTCTTCCGCATGTTCGAGAGCCCCTTCCATCCAACATTGTTTCATGCTGAAGCTTTCACCGCAGATATAAACATGTTCAAAACGATTTGGAAATGGATTCATGATTTGATGGCTGGCAACACTTGGGTCGTATAATCCAGGTTTCCAGTAGGAACATCCTTCATACCAAGGATGCGCTTTGAAGAAAAGTGGTCTAGGAATTTCAATACTTGGAAACAAACGGCGTGCCTCTTTGAGGATTGCCTTTTGTAACCCTTCTTCACCTTCTTTCTTCAAAACAGACATCCAAGGTTTTGTATCATCAGAATCGGTATAGGAAATCATTATCACCCCTTTCGCAGGATTGATGGGAATAATGAAGCGCAAAGGAGAATCTGTAACTGTTTTTGGAAGATTTGAGAACCAACTCTTACCTTTTGAAGTTGGAAAGATTGCGTAGATGCGTAAAAGGGGTTCCATGGTGATTTTTTGGAGGATGGGTAGGCGTGTAAAAGGGGGAATGTGTTTTAGGGCTTCAGAATGAAGTGCGAGAATAATCTGTTTTGCTTCAATGCGTTTATGACTGGGAATCTCGTTTTTTTCTGATCCTTTTAGGGTAAATAAACAGCTATTTTTGTCAACAGAAATACAACGGTGATTCATAAGAAAAGTTATATCGCGGTCCTTCAAAGTATTGACCATATGTTGAATGAGTGTGGACAAACCTTCTTTGACGACACAGAAACCTTTGCTCGAACCCAGTTCATCTTGAAGACTTTGTATGGCAACATCGGCACGCATATGGAAGACTTCAGCACGGTATGGGTAAAAGGAGAGAATATCATTGGCAATTGCGGGACTATAGACTTTGCTCAAAAGTTCATAGAGAGTGTGTGTTGCGAGTGTATTGGGTTTACAAACAGAGAAGATTTGGGTGATCATGGAGGCGTATTTGGACCAACGATCTTCAGTGACCTCTTTTGTTTTTTCATTTATCCATTGGCTATTGTCAGAAAGAGGAATCGTTGTCAAACCGTATTCTTCAACATACTTCAAAATCATCTTGTGGGATGTGTGGATACGTCCTGCGCCATTTTCCCATTGGATTCCTTTATAGTCTTTTGGTTTATAGGTCACAACTCTTCCTCCAATGTAGTTGTATGCCTCAGCGATTGCGATGGATTTTTTAGGAAAAGCTTTGGATAAGCGTAGGGCTGAATGTAAACCAGCCAGGCCTGCGCCAACAATAAGAATATCATAGGAGGTATCCATTTACTGAGACTTGAGTTTGTTTTTCGTTAGATTTTCGTGTATCCACGTGGCAATCTTTGCCGTGTCGGACATGGAAACAAGTGGACTGGCTTGTTTCGGCCCGTAGATCATGATAAAGGCAGGAATGGAACGCCCACCACAAAAACCTAATGTGTATTTATTTTCATCCACATCACATTTGTAAATAGTAAGTTCAGGAAACTCTTCGCGGATAAACTCCCAATCAACTTTTTGGCATGGTCCGCACCATTTGGCGGAGAAGTTGATTAAAATGGGGTAAGAAAACTCAGGTTTTCCTGCGGGGCTGAAGATAGATTCAAAAAGTTCATGGTTAACGAGTTTATGAATGTTGTGGGGGAGGAGCGTCATTGGGTCCTTTGTACTGTTGGAAGACATCTGATAAAGTTCTACCCGTGTGAAGAAGGAAACCACCACCCAAAACCGCAGCAATAATGCCAAAGATGGCATAATCAAACATGGAAGTGGGTTCTTTGGTTAGTTCTTTCAGAGCGTCAGTATTCAAACCACCACCTTGTTGTCCCTTGTTAGAGGAGAGTTGTCCAAGGGTTGATGTGAGAGCTACTGGATTTTCTGTGAGTGCGGAAACTTTCGAGAGAGCTGCGGTGGATGCTTGTGGTATTTGTGTAGCAAGATTTGACATGCGTTTTGCGACTTTACCTGTAGATTCTAAGATGCTTTTTGTTTCTGTTCCAACTGTAAGGGCAAGATCTTTTGCTTGTTCACCAACAACTTCAATAACATTTTTAGCTTTTTTCAAACCAACCTCCGCAGTCTTTAAACCTTGTTCAGCAGTTTTTGCGCTTTGTTCAAATGATTTTGCGCCTTGTTCAACTGCTGCTCCTGAGGCAGTCATTGCCGCAACAACTTGTGGTGGAAAGAGAAGACGTAAAATAGGTAAAATAATGGGTAGCATGGGCATGAGAGCACGAACAAATATTTTGTACATACGAAGAAAGAAGTTATCACAATCTTCACAATGATCATCGGGTAAAGGAGTTAGGCGCATAAAACTACTGCGTCCTTCTTTTTCCCATCCAAGTTGCGTGTATGGAAAGACACGATTTACATCATAAAGAAAGATATCTGCGGGTTTGAAGAAAAGCATAAAGTATTCATACAACATGGTCAAGTTATAAATAATTGTGCCAAAAGGCATTATTGTTAGGTTAAGAAAACCGATCATGGCATTTGCGACATCGCCTGAAGCAAGTTTTGATAAAGGAGCAATAGGGATGAGAATAGCATATAGGAAGAACCATACTGGATTATGAAAATAGTTGAGTTCTCCTTTTTCTTTTTCTGTTTCTTTGTCATTTTCTTCACGATTTGGAGAATCACATTTCCACATTCCTTTCGCAATACCAGCAGCTCCCCATGGTAAGCTCATGCCGTAGGTATTCAACTCTTTTACATCCGTAATCGCAAGTTGAATAACATCATAAAAGTAACAGTACCCTAACGATAAAATGTTTGCTATCAAAAACATGAGACCAGTTTGTGGAGAGCGGAGCATAAAGTGATGAAGACCAAAAAACCCAAATAGAATAGTGAAGATCAACATACCTTTTCGTGTATACTGCGGTTGTTTCCAAAATTCAATTCGGCTTTGACTTACAGCAGGAAACTCCCAAGCCATTTACTATGGGTTTAGATCAAAAAAGCTTTGTCTTTACCTCACTGGTCTTTACCTCAAGGGTTATTTAGAGTTCAGGAATAACTGCTTGGAAAACCGGAGAAATGCCATCAAGGTGGCGAATCGTATCGTAAAAGTTATTAGGAAACCAAGAATCGGCAAAGAAGTAGTTTAGATTGACATTACAAGGCATAGTAATCCAATGCTGTGTATTGGACCAGTTATGGAATCCAAACTGATCAAGATGAACAATCGCAATCCGTCCATCTTGTTGTTTGAATAAGTGAAATCCCCAGGCAACAAGTCCATGCTGACTCCACATATCAGTCCAAAACTCGGTAAGTTCGTGACACACCTCAAAGTAAATGGTTGGATCTTCATTGGCTAGACAAATAGGATGAGTTCTATCGATTTGTTCTTGAACATGTTGTAGGGGTGTGTAGAGATAACGAAACTTTTCATGTTGTAGGACATCATGGGCAAGACGATAAATGCGCGCAAGAGTAATAGAATCATGCTCTTGGGTGCGTTCGCAGAGAATCATATTGGGTTGTTGAGAAGCCATTTTGTTTTTTGCTAGATAAATGTTTGTTTGAAAAATCAATTTTATTGGACTTAGATTCTAAATAACAATCCACCAAATCCTTTGGCGATACGTAAAACGTTATGATTGAGAGCGTAGACACGACAGTTTGCGGAACCACGCGCAGGAGAAACAGTGTTGTTCATTTGGAGTTGAAGCATAATGGAATCTATGCGACTTGCGTTCATACTGCCACTGGGCTGAACATCTTCAGGTCGGAAGCAAAAGGAGTAGCTGTAAATAAAGTCATCGATCGGAATCACAGTGTGATATTGATAAGGTTGAACTAAACGGAAATAATCTGCGTTACGAATATCAAAACGATCTTTACCTTCAATTTGAATCAAGGCGGTGTTGATTAAGTTTTGGAAGGAGTTTTGGGCAGAACTGAATTCACCAATACTGAGGTTTGTATAGTTGAACCATTGGTTTGCGTTAACTGCTACATCACGTTGAATGATCCAATACATTTCGCGCATAGGATGATTGAACTCAACTGGAACCTGAACAGTTGTTGCGCGAGCATCAATAGGAATGGAGTTAGTGTATTGAACTTGTTCGATTAAGTAATCATGATCGTTAGCAACAAAGCGACGACGTTCTTCCACATCTAAATGAACAAAATCACCATACATATTCATACTTGTTATGGAGGCTGCGACTGCGCTTTGGTCACAAGCCGTTGGATCAAGTGGATTATCACGAACAAAAAGCTGTGAAAGAGGGCGAAGAGTGATGTTGACACGAATGGGGTGATACTGAAGTGCTAAAAGGGGAAGATATAAACCAGGATTTTTACAGAACCAGAAACGAAGAGGAACATAGAGATTCAAAGGACCAAATAAGTTCACGCTTGTGGAAGGGGCGTTACCTTGACTGGTACCTGTTGTTTTTCCAATCATGTTATTCCAACCTTGACGTTTGTCTTCTGTGACTATGTAGTTTGACCACATTTCCATCCATTCGCCCGTTTGGCGATCGATTTGTTGTTCGCCGATTTCTAAACTGATTTCTTCAATCAAGGCATGACCAATGGCGTTTGTGTAAGAGAGTGGTTGGCCTGTTACGGAATCATAAATAGCCGGAAGAGAAATCTCAAGCCATAAGGGACCTAACAAATCACCTTTGCGAGGAAGTTGGCACGTTATACGTCGTCCAAAATCGGCTTGATTATCAAACTGAATGATTTGTGATTCAATGGAAAAGTTTGTATAACGACGATAGACCATTTTGAACCATGAGATTTGTGGATTACCGGTTAAAAAGACATCTTGACGTCCTGTGGCAACTAATTGTAATAATCCGCCTCCTTGCGTCATTCTGATTTAACAGCGTGAAAAACAGTCACGCAAAATCTTCGCAGTAACGTAGTAGAGAGATGTCGGATTCAGTCGTCTTACGAAAAGTCTATGCCTTAAACTCCAATACAGGTCTTTTCTTATCAACAAATCAGTTGCTGTTAACGGATGGAAAAGGGGGTACAAGTTGGTTTCCATTGATTTCTTCTTTAACATCCGTAGGGGGACCGATTATAGGGGATTTACCATCGACATTTAGCACAATCAGTTCACAAATCTATATACAAGGAAATGCGATTGCCAATTTGGAAGCGATTGTTGGAACATTGGAACAAAGTAGTATTGGTCCATTAATCATCAGTACAACAGCTGGTTTAGGAAATGCTGGATATATAAGTTCATCACAACTATTAAGTACAGTTGATGGATTGGGAAATACATATTTGAGTACACCAAGTTTATTCAGTACAGTTACAGGGTTGGGTACAGCAGGGTATATAAGTTCTTTATCACTTCAAAGTACACTTCAAAGCACAACAGCAGGATTAGGAACAGCAGACTATATAAGCAGCGCAACTATGAACGCAACCTTAATAAGTTCATTGAATGGTCTTGGTGGTGCGCCTTATCGTTATATAAGTTCTCCTTCACTTCAAAGTACACTTCAAAGCACAACAAGAGGATTAGGAACAATTTATTTAAGTTCTGGTGGACTAGTAAGTACAGTTGAGGGATTAGGAACTTGTTTTACAACAACAGAAGGATATATAAGCACAGGACAACTTGTAAGTACAACAACAAATCTATTAAATCGTCCTGTCTATTTTGACACTGCGTCAAATGTGATTGTGAATGTTGCCTCAAGTATTGTATTTAATAATGCGGAAAATGTATTTTTTCGAAGTACATTTACAACAAGTTCATTACGTTTAATGGGAACAATGGGAACAGAGTTTTACGCTACAGTCAGTAATGGAACTGATTTGATTTTTTCAACAGCCACATTTAATCTTTCAACAGTGAGTTCATTTATAACTCCTAATTCAAAAATCACGATTGAATATTCACCAACACTTTTATTTTCAAAACTCAGTTTAAGTGCAGCTGCTCCTGCAATGCTTCCTTTATCCACATTTTTACAAAATGATACGACGCTGATTGGCCCGTTAGCAACAAACTTTGTGTTTTCCTATTTACAACAACCAGTTAACTTTAATGGCAATCCACATTATTTGTCAACATTTTTTCAACAACCAATCAAAATCGAAGTGCCAGTCGGTTCGTTTACAGGAATCATGAACAAAAACTTTACATTTATACACATGCTTCCAAATGGAAAAACAAATAATGCACTTGCCGATTCGAATGTTACTGCTTTTTTTTCATCCAATGGATTTTCTGCCAATATCAGTGTGTTTAACACTGCCTAAAACGAATTCAGTACCTTTTATAGAATGTAACGATTTTACAAAATCGTAAAACGATTTTGTAAAATCCTATGAATGATATTTGTTGTCAATACATCGGTTTATATATAAACCGATATTTTGATTACCCTAAATAGAATGTCATCATCTCGTCGCACATATGACACGGAGATGATAACTCTTCGGCAGGTTTTTGCCTATAACTCCAATAATACTCCAGTTCAAGCGGGACGTGTTTTAACCGCCGCAGGAAATGGGAGAACCTATTGGGCATATCCGTCAGGTGGAGGCGGTGGTCAACCTGCTTTTAATCAAATCACAGCCAACGGAGTTCCAATCATAGCAGATGCCTCCTATAACATATTAAACTTGTCTACTTTGGAAAACATGGGTATGATTCGCAATTCTACAACAAAGGAAATTGCCTTGTTTACAAAAGCCTTCACACAGATTGATATTAGTGGTGGAAACTCTATTACATCGTATTCAAATTCCGTAATCACCCCGACGGTTACATTTATAGGTGGGCAAGGTGTACAGATTATAGGTGATCCACTTCAAAATACAATCAAGTTTGAAACCGCACCCGCAACAATCAGTACAGGTGTTTATGCTTTTAATCAGTTAAAGGTGTTTTCGAATGTGAGTTCGTTATCAACAAATGCTTTGAGCAATCCTGATTTTAGTTTTTTAACGGCTGATTCTCCAAGTACAATCCTACAGGTACTCGGGTATAATGATATTTTGTTGTATACAAATCCTTCACGTGATGCCTATTGGATTGGAATCTCTAGTTTTACAAGTAAGGAATATTTGGAAATCAGTACATTGGCAAATACAATGTTAAGTACAGTGAGTTCACAGTACTATAACTCATCCCAAGTTGGATTTGGTGATAGTACAGTTGTAAATCTTATTTCAAACGTAAGTACAGGGATTCAAAATCAATTTACATTTACCTACAACTATATCAATACAAACTTTACACCTTTGTACATGTACTATAACTTATCAACTGTGGTAGGTGAAGTAGGATATGGTACAACGGGTCAAACAGGTCATACAGGTGCGACGGGGTATACAGGTCAGCAGGGTATTCCAGGTAAAGCCGATAATACGGGTGCGACGGGGCCAACGGGTATAACAGGTGGAAGAGGTCCACAAGGTATACCAGGAACTGCTACGAATACAGGTGCGACAGGTATGACTGGGCCAACGGCTCCTTTTGGAACGGGTCCAACGGGGTATACAGGTGAACAAGGTATTGTTGGTCCAACTGGATTTACAGGGCCAACGGCTCCTTTAGGAACAGGTCCAACGGGACCAAACTTTACAGGTGTAACAGGTCCAACGGGTTTAACAGGAAAAACGGGGGAAACGGGTCAAACTGGCGCAACAGGTTATACTGGAGAAACGGGTTCGACGGGGTTTACAGGAGAAATAGGTCCAACAGGATTTACAGGGGCAACTGGTTCAACGGGTTACACGGGACCAAGAGGGTTCGATGGAAGTGCGACAAATACAGGGGCGACTGGTTCAACTGGATACACAGGTTATACAGGGCCTCGTGGATTGGATGGAACTGCGACAAATACAGGTGCCACAGGTTCTACAGGATACACTGGTCCTATTGGAACGGGTCCTACTGGACAAACAGGACCGATTGGAGGAACAGGTCCACGTGGTGTTTCAGGTGCGACAGGATATACAGGGCCTGTAGGAACAGGTCCTACAGGATTTGGTGCGACTGGACCAACTGGTATAACGGGACCAACAGCTCCTCTTGGAACAGGTCCAACAGGTCCAAGAGGACCAACAGGTCTCACTGGACCAACAGGCTATACTGGTGAAAGAGGGGCTGCTGGTGAAGCTTCCTTAACAGGTGCTTCAGGTCAAACAGGTTCAACTGGTTTTACTGGCGCAACAGGGTATACTGGTGTTACGGGTTCAACTGGATTTACGGGTTCGACTGGCTTCACTGGACAGACCGGTTCAACTGGTTTTACAGGTGTTACGGGTTCGACTGGATTTACAGGTTCAACTGGTTACACAGGTCAGACTGGATCAACTGGATTTACAGGTCAGACTGGATCAACTGGATTTACAGGTTCAACAGGTTATACGGGTGTGACTGGTTCCACAGGTTATACGGGAAGAACAGGAGCGACGGGTTATACTGGTCAAACGGGTTCAACTGGATTTACGGGTCAAACGGGTTCGACAGGATTTACGGGTTCGACTGGTTACACAGGACAAACTGGCTCGACTGGCTATACGGGTCAGACTGGATCAACTGGATTTACAGGTTCAACGGGTTATACTGGTCAAACTGGTTCTACAGGTTATACGGGAAGAACAGGCGCAACGGGTTATACTGGTCAAACTGGCTCGACTGGCTACACGGGTCAAACCGGTTCAACAGGATTTACGGGTTCAACTGGCTACACGGGTCAAACAGGCTCGACTGGCTACACGGGTCAAACGGGTTCAACAGGATTTACGGGTTCAACTGGCTATACTGGTCAAACCGGCTCGACTGGCTACACGGGTCAAACCGGTTCAACAGGATTTACGGGTTCAACAGGTTATACTGGTCAAACGGGATCAACGGGTTATACTGGTCAAACGGGTTCAACTGGTTATACTGGTCAAACGGGTTCAACTGGTTATACTGGTCAAACGGGATCAACGGGTTATACTGGTCAAACGGGATCAACGGGTTATACTGGTCAAACGGGATCAACGGGATCAACTGGCTACACGGGTCAAACCGGTTCAACAGGTTTTACTGGTCAAACGGGATCAACGGGTTATACTGGCTACACGGGTCAAACCGGTTCAACAGGTTTTACTGGTCAAACTGGTTCAACTGGCCACACGGGTCAAACAGGTTCAACCGGTTATACGGGTGAAACAGGTTCTACGGGTTACACTGGTCAAACGGGTGTCACTGGTTACACTGGTCAAACGGGTGTAACTGGTTACACAGGGCAGACTGGTTCAACGGGTTATACAGGTTCAACAGGGTATACGGGTCAAACAGGCGCAACGGGTTATACTGGTCTGCCAGGTCCAACGGGAGCTGGTGGTGCGTTAGGGTATTACGGGTCTTTCTATGATACTACAAATCAAACTGTACCTTTAATAAACAATGCGTATCCAATACGATACAATCAAACGGATATATCATTTGGTGTAACAATTCAAAATGACTTGAGTGGAAATCCAACCTATATTCAAATAAATAATAAAGGTACTTATAATATCCAATTTTCAGCACAACTCCATCGTACATCAGGCGGTGGTGATGGAAAAGATGTTTTTATTTGGTTACGAAAAAATGATGTGGATGTTCCCTACACAAATACAGATGTATCAGTTGATACAAACTCTCCTTATAAAGTTGCTGCGTGGAACTTTTTAGTAGATGCGAATGCCAATGATAAATATCAGTTGATGTGGAGTAGTACAAATACAAGTATTATAATCGAAAGTGTACCTGATCTTGATATTATCGGTCCTGCGGTTCCTTCTATGATTTTAACGGTTCAACAAGTCATGTATACACAGTTAGGACCAACAGGTTATACGGGTCCAACAGGTACTGTTGCCTCGTATGCGCATTACAATAGTTCAAGTAGTTTTGTTGATATTTCTGGATACACTGGAACAACGATTCCCTTCAATATGAAAGTAGAAAACTCAATACCAAATTTAACAGGCAGTGATGGAGGGTTATTTTCATTTAATGGTACAACAAGTGCGTTAGTATCACTTCAATCCCAAGTTGCTATAGATACAACAGACTATAGAAACGCTCCTTTTTCATTTTATGTTTTACGACATGATCCTATTGAAGTATATGGATATCAAACAATTTATCTACCATCCTTTAACGTGGAACCATATCCAACTGCTTCTTTGGCAACATCATTTAAACTTTCTCCAGGACAATCCTTTGAACTCATTGGAAGAGCCTATGGAAGTAATGCTACATTAATAACAGACAGTCCAACAGGCGCGCAACTTACAATAACAAGATTATCGTAAGCTAGTTAGATGGCCTCGCGCTTTACATTAGATACAAATATACTCCGCATTCGAGATGTTTTTGCTTTCAACCCCTCGAACGCAGATTTTATTCAACCTGAAGAAATCCCGATAATGGGTAAAAAAGGTCAGTTAAAGTGGTATAGTTCGTTGGAGTTTTTAAGTTCGATTAGTATACCAACGGCAAGTACAAATGTTTTAGATTTGCTTCAACAAATCCAACCAGGCTTGAGTAGCATATCCACATTGATTGGTGAAGGAGATTTTGTGACACAGGCAACATTGGATACAACGGTAAGAGAACTCTCTGGAACATACAAATACATTAGCGCAACAACGTTGTATGATTGTTTTGTGAATCTTGCGGATATGCAAATCATTGGTAATGAGTTAGGTCCTATGATTTCTGGATCCAACTTGTCAGGAGGTTATGTAAGCACAGTTCATCCTGGACAGTATCGTATTTATTACTCCACATTACAAAACCAACAATCCAATATATCACGTTCCGATGTCGCGAACTTTGGACAAAATATTTCAACAGCTACCTTTTCTCTCACAGGATTTTCCTCCAATATCGTAAACTCATCCAAGCTAAAACTTGATATACAAACGAACATGAATATTAACTTTTATGACGGCATTTGTGATACATGGACAATCAGTTCCTTTTTGTTAAACCAAGCTACAGGGAATATTGTTGGCACACCACATGTCATTGAATTTCCAACAAACTACAGTAATGCCTATATTGGTAATGTAAGTTTCTTACTACGTTCCAATGATGTCGCGACTTTTCCTAATACAGTTCGTTTGTGTCATCGTATCACAACTGTACTTGATTCCAACTGTGATTTCTTTTCAGGTGTTCCAACGCGTAACGGGATTTTTGTGACGCTGGACAATCTTGATTAAACCAAAGGTTTAGTCCAGAAGCAAATTTAAAATATTATTCATAAATATAAAATGGCGAATCTCTTACTTCTTCTACAAATATTAAGTACTGGATTAACTTATTATTTTGCGTTTGTTCTCCGAATGAACTATACACATTTTTTAATTTTTACATTTATAGGAAGTTTAATTACAAGTGTTTTATTATTGAAAAACAAAGATTTTGAAAAAGAAATGAATAATATTGGATTATGGATATTGTCAATCATTACAATTATCATGATATGGTATCGTTATGGATTTCTTAAACTTCTTGGAACATTTGTTTTACAATTTATAACTGGAGTATTCGCTGCTCTTTTATTTAAATAAAAAATTTAGAGCCAATGTGGTCTTTGACGTCTTGTGTATCTGTTGGTAATCCCTCTATCTGTTTTTGAACCTTTATAGAAAGCGCGATACGATCCGATTGGGTCGCTCTTTTTATATTCATCTGGCATGGCTTCGGCGAAGGGAGCAAGAGGGTATTGTTGGATTTTGAGTTTGATGGGTGGATGTTCGATAAGCCATTTCACATGAGCTTCGCAACTATGTGGTCCAGAGTTTGGCCAACGAAACCGAAACTCCTCAGCAAGATGTAAAGCGAGTTGACACAACCACATATAGTTTCCAAGACTTGAATAGACCCATTTCGTACATGGATGATGAACATGAACAGGACGAAACCCCTTTTGCTCTGGATTGGAAATCTGATGTGGTGCCTCGTAAATATCCAAAAGAGGTGGTGTAGAAAGTGTTTTTTGAAAACGTGAAATGGCTTGGGGAGATCTTTGTTTGAGTAAAAGGGGATAGGCAAGTACCCAATGGGCTGTGTATAACATTTGTACAGATTCTAACAGCATCTTAACAACATGTTTATCGGCGTGCCAACGCGCAGATTTACGAGGATTTTTATGAAGAGCAAAGATATTCATTTTGGATTACCTTTACTTTTTCACCCATAATGTTTCAATTTTTAAAATAAAAATTGATTTTTTGTATTTTCATTTTTCTTGGCAACAAACAAAATGAACTGTCTACGTCCTACACAAGTTCTTGCCGATTGGGTTGGTGACAACTCCTTGGTTGAATCTGGATTTATGTCAAAGGTGTTTATGAACAAGCTAAATGGTGTATTTTCAACGGAAGATGATACCCGTCTTAAGATGTATTATAGCGAATACTACAAACAAAAGGTTCATGTCAATAAACAGGCAAAAATAATTTCTGGTTCTAATGTAAATGTATCTAACGTAAGCGAAGCAACTAACGTAAGCGAAGCAACTAACGTAAGCGAAGCAACTAACGTAAGCGCATCGAATGTATCTAACGTAAGCTGGGTCCAGTTGCCAAAGGAACACGTTCCCTATCAGCCAACTCTTCTGCCCACACCTCCAGTTTCCCCTTTACCACCGCAGTTGGACGATACGGCCACGCTGAAAGATATACCGCATTCGGCCAAGGCCCCGCGCGTGGGTAGGCCAGATGCATTCCTCCTAGGTCCGTGAGAACTCGTTTTCCTATTTCCACTTCACAAACATTATCGTGAATCGCGATTTTGTTTTTTTCTTTTTGACTCAAAGGTTTGGAGTTCAATAAATCTGTAAAGAAGTTCATGAATGTGGAATACGCTTCACGACGCCACAAGGTTGCTTGATAGGTAAACAAATACTGATCCGTTTTTTCATCCAAGACAATCCACTTCAACTCTGGTTTGTACTTCAAATCTCCTTTTGGACCAGGACAAGGCATCAGACGAAAACTCTTCACCTCTTCATCTGAATCTAAAATCTCCAACGCTTCTTCAAAAATATCTTCAACAGGTCTTCCCTCTAACAAAAAATCTTCTTGGATGGGAAACACATAACGAATGGATTTGGGTAACAAATCTGTGGCAACCGCACGACTTTCAAGAAACCCCTCTTGCTCCTGTGTCAAAGGGATGATTTGAAGAAAAGAGAATTCAGTTTGAAGTTCTTTTACGGTTGTGTGGTTGGGTTCTTCCGTGGCTAAGTAAACAGGCCATTTCATATTCGAGGCATAGCGTTGAAGAAGAGTGAAGTGAAGACGAAGCAAATAAAAGTATTTGGGAGTTGTATTTATCAAATACGCAACATCTGTGCGATTCATCTTGTAAATAGACTTGAAGAAGTTTAAACCATACGAACAACAACACAACAGATGTTAGCCTATCACCCTATTACAAAAAAGGAGATACGTATTATGAATTCAGACGCAAGTCTGTCAAAGAAAAAGCGTACCTTACAAGTGAGTCCAGAAAAAGGGTTGGTCTGGGATACGGTCTTTGAAGTAAAAAAGGAAGATACAGTTTTTCCAACGATTGCCATTTGCCTTGAATCCATGACGGTTCAGCGTTGTAAAGAGATTTCTGATTCTGTCATGTTGATGTTTGTAAAAATGGATGTGCTTCGTGAGATTGGACTAAGTACTATTAAAGAAAATAAAATCTCCAATGTGATTTGTCTTGAAGAAATGGAAAGTATGTATCCTCATTTAGGTTCTGCGTGGGATGGAACAGTTGAAGATGCCTATGTGCTCATTGCGGGTCTAATGAAATACAAGGTACTTGTCACGGATAAAAATGTCAGTTCACGTGCTTCAACACTTTCACTTCAAGTGACAAATGAGAAACCCTTTCGTTTGTGGTGGGTCACCCAGTATTATGTACCAGATAAGGCAAAACGCAAACGTGAAATCGATACCTGTTTGGAAAACAATCTTCAAAGTCCGTTGATTGATCGTGTTGTGTTACTAAATGAAATGGCAGAATGTCCTGTGTGGTGTACTCCTTCTAAAATCGAAGAACGTGTCATAGGACATCGTTTGACATACCAAGATGTTTTGCGTGAAGCATTGACTTTTCCATATGATGTTGTGGTAGTTTTTGCGAATGCGGATATTTGTATTGACACTGCTTCTTGGAGACAGTTGTGGGATGTTGATTTGACGGACGTGTGTCTGGCTTTGCTTCGTTATGATGTTCCTGATTCAGGTTTGAAGTCTGAAGCAAAAATATTTGGACCACGTGCGGATTCGCAGGACACTTGGGTGATTCGTGCGTGTGATGTGAAAAAGAGGGGTGAAGATATTTTGAAGAGTATGGACATTCGTTTTGGTCAAATGGGATGCGACAATGCGTTTGCCTTGGAGATTTTTCGCAAAAAGTTTTTAGTGGTCAATCCTTGTTTGAGTTTGAAGACATATCATTATCACAACAGTGGTGTGCGTAACTACAAACGCGAGGATGTAGTCAACAATCCCTTTTTCATGTATTGTAATCCAACAGGATTTCATGATTTAGAACCTGTGTTGACCAACTTGCCAGTGAAACACACGGTAAAACCTGTTGCGATTGAGCGACCTGTGTTAGGTTCTGGTGCGAATCAATGGATTGACCGTATGAATAGAAAGTTAGAGGAGGGGACACGTCCATGGACTAGTTTACAAACGGTAACTCCAGTTCCAGAACAAGTTATGGTGTTAGAGGGGTGTTTTCAAAATGAAAATGGCTTGTGTTATGATGCCAATAAGATGTATGTTGGAAAAGGTTCAAGAGCGCAACAAAAATGGTCCGAATCTGAAATCAAACGTATTCCAGTCACAATACCATCTGAACAAGGATTAGTTATTCCCTTTGACACAGAAGTTATGAAATCACGTGAACGATATATGTTAGAGTATTTGAGTCGTGTTTTACGTTTGCGCGCAACTGCGAATCAATCTGGCGATTTCTTGTGTCCTGATCAAAAGGAGATTGTGGAAGCTCTACATATGTTTCAATGGGAAACTCCACAAGTTCCTTTAATCAAATACGAACCAAATATCCAAGTGTGGCACAAAAGCGCTGCGGTGATGCCTGTGAGTGAAAACAATATGATTTTAACGGAAGATATTGAAGCGTTGCGTCGTGCGTGTAAGCAATGGAATCCAGTGATACAAGAGTTTGGTGGATTGGATCGTATTGTGATTATCCAAGATGATAAAGTATTAACGGATGAACTGGTGACAGAGTTAGAGGAGGTGTTGGAACATGCGTGGAATGTACGTATTGTCTATAGTGGAAAAACATCTGGCGAGCGCATGTGGGAACAGTTGCGTGGTGCGTGGGGTGTGATTGTGGGAGGTGGACTAGGAGTTGAAGTGAGTGCGTGGAACTGGTTATTACCCAAAGGAGCTGTTGTGGTGGAAGTGAATGGTTCTTTACCACCCAACTCAAAAGCGCTTCATATGAGTGCGGTCGCAGGTTTAGAACATCGTATGGTGTGGTCCACGCAACGTGATGTTATTTTGGATGAAGTCTGGAGTGAGCATGAACGTACAAAACAAGCCAAAGAGGAAGTAAACGAAAATCTACCTATTGTATGGTTACCACGACGCGATATGGAAGGATATTTTGCGCATGCGGGTGATTCCTTTCGTGAAATGGCTCGTTTGTGGGCAAAGAAAGGGTTGTGTCGTGTAAAAGAACATACGGCGGCAACGCAATGTTGGTGGGGTGATGTGGGAGCCAAAGGGGTATTGTTGTATGATCGTCCTAATCATGATTGGCGTTTAGCGGCGCCTTTGATTGAACGTGAATATTCAATAGCTTTGTATGGCAACCCAAAACCACCTATGGGAGATGAGAAGAGTCATGCGTGGTTTTTCTGGCCTCGTCGTCCTGAACTTGTGGAAGAGTTAGTTGCTGAAAAAGTGTCAGAACAGAGCTGGTCACAGCGTCGACCTGGTCCAGTCTTTTATGGAAAGATTGAGAACCGTGTACAAGAAAAACGTCGTTGTACCATGGATTGGTCATTGGCATGTGAAAAAGATTGTTATGTGATGTCAAAAGGAGCAGAAACGAAATACCCTTTAACACATAAGGAATATTTGATGAAACTTGCGTCTTCACGTTTTGGTTTATGTTTGGCAGGTTATGGATATAAATGTCATAGGGAGGTGGAGTGTATGGCGATGGGTTGTGTGCCTGTGGTGGCACCCGAAGTCGATATGGATTCGTACGCTGAACCACCGGTAGAAGGTATTCATTACATTCGGGTCCAATCTCCAGAAGAAGCCCATCAACGACTTTCAGAGATTGGCGAACAAGAATGGACTACGATGTCACAAGCCTGTCGCAACTGGTGGGTGCGCAATTGTAGTTGCGAAGGTTCCTTTCAGTTAACGAAACGTTTGGTTGAAGAAAAAAATATTTGTGTAAAGTAAAATGTCAGTATCACTGCCACATCAGATTACAAGATTGGGTATGGAACTTGCTTTAGCGGTAAACGACTACAACTCACATGCGACTGATTCATTTGATGAAATCATTAAAGTCACTTTAGCATATATGGCAAAAGTCAAAGAAGCTGTTCAATCGGGTGTAATACCCGAAACAGAAATTAACGATTACTTTGCTCTTGTGGGTCAAAGTTGGGGAAGTATAGTATCTCGTATGGAGAACGAATACGTTTAGACTTTTCCAACAATACATTTTGTTAGTTTTTGAAGGGCGTGAGAATACACGCCAACATTCTCGAGTTTGTTGATTGTATCGATTAACCCGAGTGAACAAATATGAACTCTTGCTTTGGCTTCTTTGTGTAAAAAGGGTTTGATGACAGTAAAAAGGGATGTGATGGACCAAATGGGGTTGATAACAAAAATACCACGCAAACTGTCTTTGTATTTCTGTTGAACGGCTTCCGTGAGTTTACGAGCCAAAGTGGATTTTGTTAAATCTTTTGCTTTCATGCCTTCACAGTCAAAGATCCAAATCCAAGGGTGTGGTTCAGTTTCTTGGAAATGAGCCATGTAGTACTGAAAGGCATCCGGAGAATCATCAGGTTCTGTTGCCTGCGAAGGGTTTGTGTAAAAGATGTTGGTTACACCGTCGCGAAGAGTTCCTAACTTTTCGAAAGAGTGTGCCTTGTTATTTTCCTTACAACGAGGACAGGACATGCTAACCTTTTTTTAATTATTTTTAATGAATATTAAACGGCGGTTCTAAAATAAAAATTGATTTCAAAACAGCAATAAAAACAAAGCAACCAGATTTAGTATAGAATGTCATCATCAAACGCAAAAGAAATGGGCGACTGCCCTGTTTGTTATGATAAGTACACGGCACAAGTTCGTAAGGCAGTGAAATGTCCTTATTGTGACTTCGCAGCGTGTGTACCTTGTAACAAAAGGTATTTGACGGAGTCGATGATTGACGCTCATTGTATGGGTTGTCGTCGTGCGTGGAACGATGAGTTCTTGGATTTGAATTTCACTCGTGCCTTTCGTATTGGTCCTTGGAAGAAACATCGTGAAGATGTGTTGATGGATCGTGAAATGGCTTTGCTACCAACGCGTCAACCCCGTATTGAAGCGATGGTGAAGATGCGTGAAGTGGAAGCGGAGATTGATGAACATAATAAGGAAATCAATGAAATCGAAAAACAAATGGCTGCGTTACGTAAGCAACGTGATTTGGTTGAAATAAAAAAGAATCGTCTTCGTGCTACATTCACACGGTATGAACACGAATCCCGCGGTGTCGCACCTCCTGCGTGGACGCTTGGAGGTAATGGAACGGAACGTCCTAAACAAGAACATGCCAAGTTCATCATGAAATGTCCTGATGAAGAGTGCCGTGGTTTCCTCAGTACTGCCTATAAATGCGGTACGTGTCAAAAGTTCTCTTGTAAGGATTGTTTGGAGGTGTTGGGTGAAAAGAAACCAGAAGATCACGTGTGTAATGAAGAACGCAAGGCAAGTGTGGCTTTGATTATCAAAGAGTCCAAACCTTGTCCTAAGTGTGGTACACGTATCAGTAAAGTCGACGGTTGCGATCAAATGTGGTGTACGGACTGTCACACAGCGTTCTCGTGGAATACAGGTCAACAAGTTACAGGGGTGATTCACAACCCTCACTATTACCAGTATCTCCGTCAAAACAACGGTGGTATCGCACCTCGAAATGCCGGTGATGTTCCTTGTGGTGGTGTACCAGACTATTATGAACTCCTCGCACGCGTTCGTAACTTGCCTCGAAACTTCCAACAAGAAATGGGACAAATCCATCGTATTGTTGCGGAAATCCACAATGAACGTATTCAACGTTACGCAGGTGCTTTCAATGAAAACGATAATGGCGACTTGGGTGTCAAGTATTTGATGAAGGAGATTGCGAAGGATGAAATGAAAAAGACTTTGGCACAACGGGAAGCCAAACGGAATAAACAAGTTGCTATTCGGGCTGTCCTTGAAATGTTTGCCACAACGGGCTTGATGATGTTGACGGCGATTACCAATGGTGGTCAAATGACAAGAGAGCAATATAATGAATATCACACGGAGTTTGTGGCACTTCGTAGTTACACCAATGAAAACTTGCGTCGCGTGGGTCAAATGAAACACTGTTCTGTGCCACAAATCGGTGAATCAGGAATACAGGTTTGGCGTTGGGTCGCCTTTCATGCCTATACTCCAACCAAAACAACTAAACGCAAGGCATCATCAAGTAGCAACGCAGCCAATAACGATGATAATACAACAGTCGCTACGGAATATGACGACGAAAGTGTCGATGTTGAGTAAAAAACAAAAAAAGACAAATCCCTTACAAAGGGAATTTTTTCTTGTTTACAAAGTGTTAAAGGGATTTTTTAGGAATGCTTTTTTGCCTCCTTCAAGAAAAAAACGAACCGTAAGGTGAGTTTTTTTCTTATAAGAAGGGAAGAACGCGCATTTATGAGCGTTTCTTCGCTTCTTTCATAGCATCCATCAAGCGGGTATTAGGATTCTTGGCTTTCATTTCTTTGTAAATACGCATAACTTTTTGGTTCCATTCACGGAGAGCAGGAGAGAGTTTGCGAGTTCCCTTTTTGCCTTTGCGTTTTCCGCCAGCCATACCGTTCATGCTGTTTGTGGTGTTTGCACCATTCATAGAGGTGTTTGAGTTGTTTTTGCGACTTCTGCGAGTGTTGCGTTTGGCCATTTTGTTTTCTACAAGTGCCGGAGAAAAAGAGACAGGAGAAAATGTAAAAGGGGGTGTAGATGAGGAACATCCAAGAGTTTTGGATTTTGATTTCAGCAGCGGTTGTGATTAACGCAGTCTTTGCGCTTTTACTTTCTGTCCTAACAACCGATGATGATTTCGAATATACGCAGACTCCGAAACATACAACTTGGCTTCAACGTTACTTCACCATGTTTTACTTCAGCGTTTCAACCTTCACAACGGTTGGATATGGAGACATTGCGCCCAAATCAAATCGTCTTCGTTTCTTAGCTACCTTATATCAACTCTGTGTCTTCGGAGGGTTAGTGAGCGTGCTTTTCAATCTCTAATGGCGACGCGTATGTCTCTTTTTTTGTTTTCTAGTTTTTTGTTTCTTTCTACGACGATAGCCTCCTGATGCTGGTGCGGAAGAGTTGTTGGCAGGAGGAGAGTTATTCGCAGGAGGAGAGTTATTCGCAGGAGCAGAGTTATTCGCAGGAGCAGAGTTATTCGGCTTATTTCCATTTGGTTTTGTATTATTTCCATTTGGTTTTGTATTATTTCCTTTAGCATTTCCCGTTGCGCCTTTTGCTAAGTTACCAATACCTCCAAGACCACCAGGAATACTTTTTGTTATATTTCCAAGACCACCAGGAATCTTTCCTTGTAAGGCACCTTGAGCCATATTCTTAAGTCCTCCAATACCACCAGGGAGCTTTCCTTGTAAAGCACCTGTTAAGGCACCCTTTGCCATACCAGCTAATCCGGATGAAGATGAAGAGTTAGCAGCTGGTGCCTTTTGTACGCTATTTGTGGATTGTACATTCGTCATTTGTAGTCCACTATTTTTTGGAGGAGGAACATTACAAGGTTCACTAAAGGCGTTACCCATTCTACTGTATATCAAGATGTTGTTTGCCCCATGTAAAAGAGTCGTGAATCACATCTGATTGAAGTGCCTTACGATACGCGCGGAAATCAAATAAACGTCCTTTGAAGATTTCATCGCGATTTTCAAATTGACTTGTTTCATCATTCCAGTTGGATTTCCCAATGTAACAGTTACTCATAGTACTTGTCGCAGGAAGCCAACCACTTTCTTTTTCCATCACCTTTTGACCATTGATATAGACTGCGTAATCAGGACGGAACGCATCATCACTCATCGCAGTGACACAAATATGAACCCACTTTTGTTTAGGAATAACACTTGGAACTTTGATACTCATCTTACGGGATTGTTTATCCCATACTTCAAATAACAAGGTAGCTTTTCCAGTTAGCTTTTTATTGCGTGTTCGTTGTCCGGGAAAACTGGGTTGAAGACGACGAGGAAAGACTTCAATGCCTGTACATGAAAACTCTTCAACATTTGCGTCGGTAGTTTTCATGAGTTCTTGGGGTGTCACTTCTTCAACAGGTTGTGCGCCAGTTTTACCTTCAGGAAGGGTCTCCTCTCCTCCACAAAGCAAGGGACGGAGTTCATTCGTGTCAATGCTGGAATCACCTTTGCGATAGATTCCCATGAAGACATTATCACGTCCTGAACCATTTCCAAAATCAAAAATCTTGGCGTTGTTTGTAAACTCATCAAAATAAGCCCAGACCATCCATGCGCGAACGGAACGAAGAGGCACATTTGTACCGAGCGTTAAATCGGAAGAATCCGCAATACGAAGAAACTGATCACCTCCCGCAAATTCAAGACCTTCTGTTGTTTCGCGTCCGACTGATTCATCAATCGTCATACCACCCGCAGTATTCACTTTTACAGAGCCAACATAATCATTCATATTATTCATAAAACGAAGCCATAGTACACACCCGTCATAAAAGCGTAAAAGGGTTTGGATATCTTTAGGAGGTTCAGAATCAATAACCTCTTTTGCTTCAAAACCAAGATCCGTTGTTGTGTTACAAACAGGTTTATAGGAGCCATCTTTCCATTTCAAAATGCGACAATAATCTGCCCGACCGTCTCCGTTGATATCCCGCATGTAGTCGTCCATACTCAAACGGAATCCATCTTTGGTGCTCGCAGTGCGAAACTTTGTAGAATCCAAGTTATCTGTTCCCGCTAAGGCGCAAGCCAAAAATAGTTCATCAGGGTTTTCTTTCGTGGTTAAGACACGGCAAAAATCGTAATCCACACCTAACCGACTGACATCGGTATAGCCGTTGAAGTATCGTGGATCGCGAATGTAAGAGGGATCTTCTTGATCGGGTCCAATATCGCTACGTGGTGCGACAAAGGTAGACCAATAGGAAGTTCGTGGAAGATTTGCGAAACCTTCATTCACAAGTCCAGGGGATATTGTTTCCATAAGGACAAATATGACCAACACTATACATGTGAGAAGTAAGAGTGTGGGGAATATCTCCATCTAATCATAGCTCTCTTACTAACAGATGGACGACACGCAAACGACGCAAGACATACAACCCTTGGTCGGAGGCCGTTTGATACAAGAAGGTTCATATGGGTGCGCTTTTACACCTCCGTTGCCGTGTAAAAAAGGAAAAAAAACCAAATCACGATCTCGAATGGTTGGAAAAATCATGAAGAAAAGTGATGCTGAAGTAGAGTTAAATATCGCAACATTGATTGAAGCGATTCCAGGACATTCCCGTTATTTTGTTTTTCAAGTTGAAGATAACTGTACTTCAAAAAACTTTTCCCGTTTGCGTGAAGAGTATGCGTCAGTTTGTAAAATGTATGCCAAAAGAGCGGATATAGAGTTAATCCAACTTTTATCTTCATTTGGCGGTCGCAGTCTTGAAAAAACTCCTATAACAGATTCATTTGATTATGTAGGTATTTTTCGGCATGTGTTAGAGGGGATTGTTTTACTTCACAAACAAGATATTTGTCACTGTGATATTCATGAAGGGAACATATTGATTTCTCCTAATGGAACTGCGCGTTTGATTGATTTTGGAGCTGCGTTTGTCGGAAATGCGATTTCGGAAGAAACTGTTCATGATCACAACTACCGTTTTTCGCCTTCCTTTGATCCGCAAGCACCTGAGATGGCTATTCATAATGCGATACAAGGAAATATCAGTGCCTCTTTTGCGATTCATCAGGTGATTTATCAAAAGAAGATTTTACAAAAAGCGAGCAATATTTTAGGATTAAGTTTGGCAAAACAAAAACGTGATTTGGAACAGTTTTGGTTTCATCAGGATATGACATGGAGAGGAAGTTCATGGGTTCCCTTTTACAGAGCCTATTGGAAGGGATGGGATGCGTTTTCATTGGGTGTGTTATTCTTCAAAGTGTTAATGAAGTGTTTGTACTTACCATCCTTTTTGAATACAGTTTGGAGAAATGATTCAAAAGTGATTACGGAGGTGTTACAGGGATTACTTCAAGCAAATCCAATGAATCGTATGAGTCTTGAAGAAGCATTAGAACGTATTAAACGGATTTCTTAGATTTTTTCTTTTTAGAATATATAAAGATGTCTTCTGTTCAACGTTCCTTTGCGCAACGAGATAACAACGTTCAGACCGTAACACCCACCGGTACAAATAGCAGCATAAACGATTTCATTAATATCAATGTGAATCCCTTGTATAACAAGGTGATTAACGTGGATGTACGAAATGTAACGCCATATGACCGTGGAGAAGGTGATTATATCCAACTCTTTAACATTGTGTATGATCAAACAATTGCGGCTCACTATCCTGGTATGGAGTTTACGGTCTTTTTTGATAGTTTTGGAGCAAGTCTTCCCACAAATACCACAGTCGCAGTAAAAACAGTCGACCGACTCAATCCTATGGAAAGTCATTACCCTTTTTCTGCTGATCCAGATGCGAAAGTACAAGTCTTGTCCGTGACCTTAAAAAGTAATGGAAGAGTGTTTAGTGTAATCGGAAGTGGCCCTTCTTACTGGTCATAATCTAAACAGATTTCTTAGATTTTTTCTTGGTTTTTAAAAGTTTACGATGTTTTCGTTTTGCGCCTCCTGTTTTTAAAAACAACGGACGATCACGAGGAACACACATATATCCGCAAAAGCGGTCGTAGTTTAATGGATCATCATTTTTACGAGTAAAGTTATGATTCGCAAGTTGAACATCAAATATTTTATGACCTTTCGCATCAACATTTTTCACAGGCATAGCCCCGCTTTTCTGTGAGAATAGTCCATTTGAATCTTGACGGAGAAAATGATAATCTTCATCTTCGTCCACCACTAAGGCGATTTTACTTGTTCCTCTTGGACATTTTAGTTCAAAAGCACTGGGCTGAATCGTTGGGTTATCACCTAACAGGCGACCAATCATGTTAGGACATGTTTTGGGGTCGCTGTTAGTAAATTTTGGCCAACCACTGACGCTTCCAGGTTGATGAAACGGGACATCGCATTTTTCATCTTGTAAGCAGGATTTGATTTGACGAGAGTCAATAACATTCATGGCATAACTAAAACAGTTATGTGTCGTACGAACTTCTTTTTTATCATTCCAGCGGTTAGGTTCGTATTTGGGTTCAAAACCATTGAGAGGAGCTTTGCGGGGACATCCTTTCATATGTTTTTCACAAAATGCTTCACCTGGCAAAGAGGGATTCGGACAAGAGGAAAGACACTGGCAACGGGAATCGGATTGGTTCATGCGATTCGCTTTGGATTGGAAATTCACTTTACGATTCCGCCGCGTTTGATTTCCGCGCAACGGTAGTTTGGTTACCATTTATTACATGTGTAGAAGATTCTTCTGCGTCTTGATTCAGATTAAGAACTGTGTTAGAGGATGGAACAGAGTTTACAGTTGTGTTTGTAAAAGGAGGTCGCCAAGGAGTTTTGGGTTGATAACTTGAATCTTTTTGATTTTCATTGGATTGTTCATTTGTTTTATAATACTCATCTTCAATATGTTTCATACGTACTTTTTCAATATAATAGCAAAAAAATGGAAACTGATTTTCATGGGATGCTTGTATTCCTGGTGTAAATTGTCCGTAGTACTTTCCTGATAGATGTACGAACTGCCAGCCTTCAGAAATAAGTTGTTCAAATGTCGTATGAAGCGAGTGGTATTTTTTATCCATTTTTAACAAAGACATGATTCCATTACTTATGGTAACAAAAAGTGATAAAGTCCAAACGACCCAATAGACTTGGGTAGACATGCTGGCAGTTTGATCATCCACATTTCCACTTGTATACTGAACAGATAGGACTGCGGGAACAATCAAAGAACCAACTGTAATGATGATACGGAGAATATGGAAAGACCATGAATATCGTTTTTTACGTTTGTTATAGTCGTGTAAAAGGGTTGTGTATCGTGCGACAAGTGAACCACGTAAAATATCATCGAGTTTTACTTTTTGTAAAGAACTTTGGATTGCTTCAATATGTGGATTGCGATTTGTACAAAAATTGAACCGTTTTTGTTCCATTAAAGAAGTAACGCAATATTTGTTTAACATGTCATATTATCCTGTATATTCCAAAGTGTATCTGGAAGTAGAAAATGATGATTGGACTGTGACTCCAACATCAAGTTTGCTTCATAAGATTCATCAAGGACACCAGTCATCTGTTCGATGGATTGCGGTACTTCATTACAAGCAAAAGGAGTATCGTATCGCAGTAGGGGATCCTGTACGGGATACTTCACAAGTGTTGTTTGCGCCGTCTTGGTTTCTTCAACAAATGGGTGTAATAGGGGATGGTGAATGTGTGGAGGTCACATTTGAACGCGCAGAAACATTACCCAAGGCAACCCGTCTGCGTTTTCGTATGCTAGGTGATAATATGTTTGAAGACATGGATCTTCGGGATATTCTTGAAACCCCTCTTTCACAACTTGGGGTAATTCAAAAGGATCAAATCATTCCTATTCCTATTTCTGATCTTCACAGGTTACAGGTGATTGAAGTAGAACCTGCTGAGTTTGTCTTTCTGGATGGAAATGAAGTTGCGTTTGAAGTGGAAGAACCTCCTGAAAAAATAGCACAACAAAGGCAAGCAACTCCTTTTGTATCTGCCACACAAACCCCTGTCTTTAGTGGAAATCAAAACATGTTTGATGGTCCAATGATTTCTACGATTTCAAATGCTGCTGGAGCGCTGCGCACGAATACGCGGACTGCGACGCAACGAAGTTTTATCCCTTTCCAAGGAAACGGACGGACCCTTTCGGAAAAGTAATGTTTCAGAATGTAGACAAATATAACCTGTTACAAATCCAATATTTGGATCAATACGATAATGATCGTAGGAACAATAGTTATGGATTTCTTGACAAAGTAAGCTTATCACATGAATCGTGCTCGCAAAAATCAAAAAGTTTAATGTATTATCAGGAAATATGGTATACATTTTTTTGTATTTAAAAATATGAATAAACCAACTTGCAGCAAAAGCTAAATAACGATAACGGACATGATGTAAAAAGTAGATTAGATCATGACGGCTTGAAAATACGTAGGGTAAAGAAAGAATAAGAAGGGAATGAGAAGGTAAATACCATGCCTGGTAAAGTTCATTGAGTGATAAAACAAAGGCCATAAACATATCTGCGCCAATCAAGGAAAAAACCCACCAAAAAAACTTTTGATTGACTCCAGCATGAAAACGAAAGGAATATTGAAGACGGAGCTGAACTTCACGGCGACAGGTGGGACATTTGGGAGGAAAATCTTCAGGCTGTAAATGTTGAATCCATATTGTTTCACAAGATGAATGGAACCAAGCCGTGCGACATCCGCATTGTAAAAGGTGAATTGGTCTATCTTCAAGAGGGCCGTCCAAACAAATCACACACGTTCGTTCTTCCTCATTCATTATTAAGTTAGGATAATAAAACTTAAAGCTGTACACGATGAAAGAATCAATGAATCTTCAGCAAAGTGCCGTATGTATACAAGATACGATCAAAAACGCATTTGATAGTGACAGTCAAAGGGGTTGTTTGATAGGTCGTTGGGGAACGATTGAGTTCGAAATGGTATGGTTTGGACATCCTGAACGGCGTTTTTTATTAGAACGAAATGCCGGTATTTTTCCTTGTCAAAAAGATGTGGATCTTGAAGCGTGGCGTGAAACGTATGTGAAGGCAATTCAAAATACAGATGTATTGGCAACGGGTTGGTACGCACCGATTAAAGAAGCTGAACAAAAGTTAATTGATTTTTTACAATGGAAAGGAAAACAGGTTCTGTTACGTGGAATAGAACCGTATTATGTGGCACCAGAACATCGTTGGACAACCCTTTTACAAGGCAAACGGGTATGTGTTGTAAGTTCGTTTACGGATTCTGCCAAAAAGCAAATCGCAAAAGGGAATCAAGCCATATGGGGTGTCAAAGGGGATACAATGTGGCCATCGGGAGTGAAATGGAGTTGGGTACAAACAGGATATGCGCCTGTGTTGGCCAAAGGCAAATGTACATGGAGTGAAGCAAGTGGTGAAGACATTTCTTGTTGGCAAGACGCAGTGAAGTATATGGTGGATGAAGTTATGAAGACAAATGCGGAAATAGTTTTGATTGGTTGTGGTGGATTGGGGATGATTGTTGGTTCAGAGTTGAAGTCAAAGGGGAAGATTTGTATTGTGATGGGTGGTGCGACACAAGTTTTGTTTGGTATCAAAGGGAAACGTTGGGAAACACATGATTTCATTTCCAAGCTTTGGAATGAAGAATGGGTTACTCCATCTGATTTTGAAACACCTGCCGGAGCAAATGAAGTAGAACAAGGTTGTTATTGGTGATTAATGCTTACGAGTTCCTTTTTTATGTTTACGAGTTTTGTGTTTGCGGCTGCGATGGCGACGAGAACGACGACGGCCGCCCATACTCACTGTACCAGTTGCTGCGGGTTGCGCAGTTTGGTTACTGGAGCTATTATTACGCGTTGCGTTTGTTTTTACGTTTGTATTTGTTTTTACGTTTGTGTTTGTTTTTGAGTTGCCTGAGAAAAGATTCATAACTTGCCCAAATAATCCTGGAGAGTTAGCGGAAGTGTTGCGAGTTCCACTGTTGCTACTAGAGTTGTTCATCTATTATAAGGTTATCCAAAATATTTGGATAACCTTATATATTATATTAAAGAAAGCCTTATTTTATTCAAATGTTTTAAAAAGAATCGGGACGACTGCGGAACAGAATAGGATACCTGCCGTAATAACCAACACAGAAAGACACATTGATTCTTGTTTTTGTGGCTTGTAGTGTTCAGGTTCTAATCCAGCGATGCGACGGGAACGACGACGGGATTCCATTTGACTAGAGTGTAAAAGGGGATGGAGTTTAGGCATTTGCCTTTGCGTGGGCTTTCCATACACGATGGAACATATGTGCGAATCCATAACCAACACCTCGTTTTGTATTCACTTTACGGGTTTGACGATTCTTTCCAAGACGCACATGCCGGGTTTTACGAAATCCACCAGACGATGTCACATTGGAACGAACAGTTGAAGCAGAGTTTTCACTGCTTGTATTATTTTCTTCAAGAAGAAGTGACTTTGGTTTAGATGCGTTGGGCTCTTTCGCTTGAAGTACTGTAGTGACTTTTGCTTCTTCAGCTTGTTTTTTCAACAGATTGGTTTTAGATTGTTTCCCAGTATTTTGTTTGTATTGGTAGGCTGCGCGTTTGGACATTTTTTCATACAAAGCTGGCATTCTCATACGCATATTTTCAAACAAGTTCTTAAAAACAGGAGGACGATTTAAGACCATCGCACGACGTACACCAAATCCTTTTTGTAATCCAAATCCTTGAAAGGCTTTATCAGGCAAAAACTCGCGGAATAAAATCATGTATTCTAAGGCACGTAATCTATCTTCTTCCGTTTTGAGAGGAAATAAGAGGCTACGATAAGGAATCATAGAAGGATCAGTGGGTTTTCGTGGATCTTTGGGAACAGGTATTTGGAATCTTGAAGGAATCATTTGGGGAAAGACAAAGAAACCTGTGCGACTGTCAAAGTGGAGTCGTTCTTTTCCGTAAAAAGGGAGTTCAACCCCTTCTGTTTCCGCATGATTCATCCACGCACGAAGAAATCCTTCAATATCATCTTGATATACCGTTGTATTTGTAGCAAATGTATTTGAATCCGTAGGAACACAACTCAAATCATAAAGACCAGATACCATATCCACAATCCCCTCTTTCACAAACGTAGCCAAAGGGAGATAGTTGAGATTGTTACGGGATGCCTCATCCACCATGATTTGAATGGCTTCTTCATTATCTTTACATCTGCGCACAATCGTATCAGGTCCTGGATGGTTCAAATAAGGATACAATGCGATTTCAGGAAAGCCTTGATGTCTTTTTTCATCGGTATAGGCCCATGCTAAAACTTCTGCGCCTTGTCCTGGAAAATGTTGGTCAAGTTTACTTATATAATGTGCCATAGGGGATACGGAACGTAACTTGTCTTGCTTTTTAGGAAAGAGAGAATCTAAGTTGGCGATTGCCATCCAACCACGTGTACCAGAACGTTGTTGATAGTATGGATTCAAACAGTTATCATAGTTTTGTGCTTTTTTTTCCTCTGCCGTTTGAGGACGACAATTGAAATCAAATGTATCACAGCGAGCATAAATATCTCCTGCTACTTTCGCATGTGTATCACCACGACTCATTTTGGAAGGAGAAACGTTACAAATAACTGTCATAGGGTGAATAAGAACAACCGCTTGCATAGAATGAATAAACTTACCATAGTCATGAATACCAAACCCAATAAAAGGAAAAGGGTAGAAAAATACGTTATGCGTCGGAGGCAAACATACGAGCTTTTCAATGACTCTTCCTTTATATGTTCTATCTTCAGGTGTGCCTAAGTAGTCACGATAAAAGAAACGGACATCTTCACCTGATTCGCGATTGGGCAAACGAATCGAACGAAACAGAACAGTTCCTGGTGGAAGTGTAATTAAGGGAAGATCGATATCTCCCTCTTTTACATTTGTGACTTCAATGTAAAAGGGGGTTTTGAAAACTGGCTTTCCTGCCATCTATTGTATAGAACTATTGAAAAGTGGAAGGTGCCAACAACTTCGTGGCAACATCGCGTTGATAGGATTGATAAAAACTATCAATGGATGTACGGAAATTTACCCAAGGACGGAAAGCTATAGAACGTTTTTGTTGGATAAAAGCAATTGCTTCATCAGGCGTATATCCTTTTGAAGCAATCAGAAACATGGCAACACAAGCCGCAGAACGTTGCATTCCTGCGGCACAATGAACTAACATAGGTTGTCCCGTAAGATATTCACGCGTCATCTTCAACACAACTTCATATGACCAAAGCTCTAAATTGCGAATCTCTTCGGGTTGAAGATTGTCGTCAATAGGAACACGATACTTACGCTGAATCGTTGGAACAAAGGGAATATCTTTTGTACAGTTGAAGACACACTTGATATTACGTTCACCAAGCCAGCGTTCGTCTAACGCTGCCGTACGGTTTCCTAGCCACAAGCCTGGTACGATTTCGTCGGCAGGATTTGCCACGTACCCATTAATCAGACTCGCCATCTAATCTAAGGAAACCACTGAGGTATAAAGATTTGAACGGATAGAAAAATAGTTCAGGATGTCCCAAACACGCTTGATTTTACTCACGATGGTGAAGAATGAATCTCGTATCATTCAACGTTTGATGGCTTCTGTAAAAGGGAAATGCGATGCCATTGTGATTTGCGATACGGGTTCTACCGATAACACCGTAGAACTTGCCAAACAATACTTGGACGAAAACAAGATTCCTGGTGGTGTATATGAATATACGTTCCAAACCTTTGGTAAATCTCGTACCAAATCCTTTGAATGCTGTCAAGACTGGGTGAAAAAGGTGGGTTGGGAAGCCGATAAATGCTGGGCTTTGCTTTTGGATGGTGATATGATGTTGGGTGAACAACATACCATTAACAAAGACGAACTTGGTAAACTTGGTAATGAAGTAGCAGGCGTGTTGCTAAACCAAGCCAATGGTTCTATGGTGTATGGTAATGTTCGTATAATTCGTGTGTCTGAACCTTGGATTTGTAAAGGTGCGACCCATGAAGCCTGGACATGCCCTGATGGAAAACGCACAACTCGTTTTGATTATCCTACTTTGATTGATCACAACGATGGTGGTTGTAAATCAGATAAATATACTCGTGATGTCCGTTTGCTCTTGGAAGATTTGGAAGAAATGCCCAATGACGCACGCACTCTCTTTTACTTGGGTCAAACCTACTTGTGTATGGGTGATTTTGAAAAAGGTATTCCTGTGTTGAAGAAACGTATTGAAGTCGGTGGTTGGGATGAAGAGCTATACATCACCTATATGTATCTTGGTGAATGTTACATGAACTCTGGAAAAGTCGATGAAGCAGTGAAAACTTGGTTGGATGGTTGGCAATTCCGTTCTCATCGTACTGAAATCCCCATGAAACTCATCACCTATTACAGAAATCTTCACAGACACCAATACATCGCCACTATGTTCTTAGAACAGTTATGGCAAACTCAAACAGGTGAAGATTTGCGCTCAGGTTCGATTGTAGCTCCACCTGTCAAAAACTACGATAACTTGTTTGTAAATAAACGTAATGAAAACTTTCACATTTATGAAGAAATGGGTATCTTAGGTTTTTACACCAATCTCGCCAAACCTTTTTGCTTGCGTTTGGATGAACATGATTTGACAAATCGTTTGAACTGGCATGACTTCAATCACCTCTTTGGCAGATTACATTGGTATGAATGGTGTATGAAACCTCGTCGCCGTGTACAAATCAAAATCCCTTTGATTAAACTTCCTTGGGCAGAAGAAGACGAAGCTCATATTTGGCAACCATTCAACCCAAGTATTCGTCAAAAAGCAGATAAAAGTGGTTATGAAATGAATGTGCGTTATGCGAACTACTACACCAATGAAGCCAAACACTACGCCTTCCGTGCGTTCCAAGGCCAAGTGTTAACTCGTAACTGTTTTGTGGAAATCCCCAAAGAAAACGGTATGAACCAACCTAGTAAGTTAGAGGAGATTTTGATTGATCCTCAATACAAACAAGATGAAAACTCTCATATCAAAGGTGTGGAAGATTGTCGTTTGATTGCGAACTCTGACAAATATGAATTCTTGGGAACTTCCAAATCCTATGCGGATAATGGGATTAACAAGATTTTCCATGTGTGGCGTGGACAAAACGATCGCAAATGGCATTTGAAACAACTCGCCTTGCCTCCTTGCGCACACCCCAATGAAGTCCAAAAGAACTGGATGGGTTTCCGTTGGGGCGACAACAAAGAACTTCGTTACATTTATTCCTTTACTCCTTTCCGCGTCTGTGATGAAGATGGTAATATCAAAATGTTTTATGATACCTATAACTGTGGCAGTAAAAAGGGTGAACACAATCATTACCAAATCCGTGAATACCGCGGATCTGCGGGCCCTGTCGAATGGAAATCAGCGAAATATCCTAATGAAGCCTATTTGACGGTTATGCACAAAGTCTATATTGGTGATGATGGTCGTCGTTACTACCACCGCTTCATGACCTTGGACAAAGATTTGATGCCTTCTCGTGTAAGTTCTTGGACCAAGATGACCAAAGAACGTGTGGAATACTGGAGTGGTATGTGTCCAAACTTGGAAGGCGATGGGTACTGGATTACCTATGGTTTGAAGGATTCAGAGGGATATATGGCGGAAGTGCGTACAAGTGATATTGAAGAACTCATGTTTTACGATGTGCGTGACGAAAGTAAAAATGTCAGTATGGAAGACCGTACCAAAGTTGTTGGGAAGTATTATTAGATTTGTTGATTGATATAGATGTTTAATAAACATTGTTATCAAGAAAAATGATTATTTTATGATGCAACAATCACCCAATTTACATTATTTGAAACAAGAAGTGCCCAAGAACCTGTAGTTGCAGGCAAAATAGTGCTTATTGCACTCAATCCATTTGAACTAAGTGCTATAATATTATTTTGATTACTTATAACTCCTGTTTGATTTGCTCCTGGTCCTGGTAAAGGTGCTGTATTTTTTATATAAATAGTTCTTCCTCTAAACGAACTTGCTGCTGGAAGTGTTAATGTTATACTTGTACCAGGAGTTCCAGCACCATAACTATTAACAATAAACATATCAGTATCGCTTACAGAATAACTAGGAGCGTTAACAACTGTAGTACCACTAGTTTGATACATTAAGGCACTCGCAGTCAAGACACGACTTGTGACAGTACTCACATTGACTTGTTGCGTACTCATTAAAATAGAACTTATTGCAGGAACATTTATGGATGAAATAGCTGCCAATACAGATGTACTAATTGAGTTTGTACTGATTGTTGTTGTTGACATTGCGGTTGCTCGTGACACAACTGCCGTAGCAGTTCCAGCAAAGGAGTTAATCGTTGAAATAGACGTTGTTGCCAAAATAGAACCAGTACTTAAAATACCTCCAGCAGGCATGAACAAAGTACTTGCGATAATATCAACTGCTTCAAGTGTTGAGTATTTGTTCGTTCCACCACCACCAGAAGGAGGAGGATACACGGCATCGTTGATACTGCTCACAAACAAACGTGACACAGACGCAAACTGGGAGTAAGAGGAGGTGAATGAGCTGACTGGATTGGCAGATGTCGCAATGGTATTTGCGGGAGTTGCGCCAATCGCCACTTGTAAGTTACCATCGCTTGCCAAAGAAATCTTAGTTGTACTCATGTACAAAGAACCAGAACTCAAATACAAATCACGCCAACGAAGTGTGGCAGAACCTAAGTCATATGTATCATTTTGCATTGGAACTAAATGAGAATCAACAATAGTGCTATTTGCGAAAATACTTAATGTATTTGAAACATCAATCGCAAAATCAGCGGCGTTGTCATCACTACTGTGAGTTATTCCATTTGGACCAATAGAAACATCATACACATTTGTGGTATTGTGAGCCATATAGATACGAGGAGCTGTTTGACTATCCACAATACTTAACTCTGGAGCACTATAGTCGAGCGCAATATACTTTGTTGTTAAATCATCGCCGATTGCCAATGTGGAAGTAATAGGATTGTAGCGGAATTCAGTTGAACCTGTTGGGCTACCATTGTATTGATAATATACTGAGGTTGTTGAAATAAGGGATGGATCAAATCCTGGTCCTTGTGGACCTTGTAAACCTTGATCCCCTTGGTCACCTTGATAACCTTGGAAACCTATATCGCCTTGATCGCCTTGGAATCCTCGGTCTCCTTGATCACCTTGGAATCCTCGATCACCTTGGTCACCTTGGAAGCCTCGATCACCTTGATCGCCTTGGAAGCCTCTATCACCTTGATCGCCTTGGAACCCTCTATCACCTTGATCGCCTTGGAAGCCTCGATCACCTTGGTCACCTTGGAAGCCTCGGTCTCCTTGGTCGCCTTGAAAGCCTCTATCACCTTGGTCACCTTGGAAGCCTCGGTCTCCTTGGTCGCCTTGGAAGCCTCTATCACCTTGATCACCTTGGAATCCTCGATCACCTTGGTCACCTTGG
>JACCDW010332583.1_pt1 | contig 74365 bp, 85 predicted proteins | sample 7449781 | NCBI WGS metagenome assembly JACCDW01 (sample SAMN15323449, study PRJNA562643) | freshwater metagenome | isolation source: river surface water | place: USA:Blue River Watershed | collected 2017-08-18
ACGGATGGCCTCGATCACCTTGGGCGAGGGGCCGTAAGGGTGTTCGTTGGTGTTGAGCTTGACCAGTTTGCTCATTTTGGGCTGCTCGCCCGGCACGTAGGGGGTCAGGCCGTGCACCACGGCACTCCAGTATTGGCTCATAGGTGTGTTGTCAGGTCGTGGTGAAAAGCCCCAGTTGGCGCGGCTTTTCAGGGTGTCGATGGTATCATGGGCTTCCATTCATTGATCCCCTTGAGCCCATGCGGCAAGCCGAAATCACCCGCCACACGCAAGAAACCCAAATCACGGTCAAGCTCAATCTGGACGGCACGGGCCAGTCCAGCCTGTCGACCGGCATCGGTTTCTTTGACCACATGCTCGACCAGATCGCCCGCCACGGGCTGATCGACTTGCATGTGCAGGCTCAGGGCGATTTGCACATCGATGGCCACCACACGGTCGAAGATGTCGGCATCGCCATCGGGCAGGCGCTGGCCAAGGCCATCGGGGACAAAAAGGGCATCCGCCGCTATGGCCACGCCTATGTGCCGCTGGACGAGGCCCTGAGCCGGGTGGTGATCGATTTCTCCGGTCGTCCGGGCCTGACCATGGATGTGCCTTTCACCAGCGGCATGATCGGCACTTTTGATGCCCAACTGACCTATGAGTTTTTTCAGGGCCTGGTCAATCACGCCTTCATCACGGCTCACATCGACAACCTGCGCGGGCACAATGCCCATCACCAGGCTGAAACCGTGTTCAAGGCGTTTGGCCGTGCGTTGCGCATGGCCGCCGAGCCTGATCCGCGTTCGGCGGGTGTGATCCCCTCGACCAAAGGCAGCCTCTGACCCCCGGTATCTCATGAACACGGTGGCGGTGATCGATTACGGCATGGGTAACCTGCGCTCGGTGGCGCAGGCGGTGCTCAGTGCCGCCCATCACCATGGCGCTCAGGCGCTGATCACCGCCGATCCGCAGCAAGTCCGTCAGGCTGACCGGGTGGTGTTGCCCGGGCAGGGGGCGATGCCCGACTGCATGCGCGAATTGCGCCAGTCGGGGATGCTTGAGGCGGTGTTGGAAGCCGCCGCCTCCAAGCCCCTGTTCGGGGTCTGTGTGGGCATGCAGATGTTGCTGGACCACAGTGCCGAGTCGCACACAGATCAGCCTACGCCTTGCCTGGGCCTGATCCCGGGTGATGTCGTCAAATTCCGCCTGGAGGGTCAAATCCAGCCCGATGGATCGCGCTACAAGGTGCCGCAGATGGGCTGGAATCAGGTTTTTCAGACCCGTCCGCACCCCATTTGGCAGGGGGTGCCCGATGGCGCCCACTTTTACTTTGTCCACAGTTTTTACGCCCGACCGTCGGATGCGCGCCACATTGCGGGCGAAACCGAGTACGGTACCCGCTTTACCTCGGCGGTCTGCCGCGATAATATTTTTGCCACACAGTTTCACCCGGAAAAGAGTGCCGACCTTGGACTGGCTCTGTATCGCAATTTTCTTTCCTGGAACCCCTGAGTTCATGACCCTGCCTTGGCTCTTTGCGGGCCATCCAACACCATCATGCTTCTGATCCCCGCCATCGACCTGAAAGACGGACAGTGTGTGCGCCTCAAACAAGGCGACATGGACCAATCGACCACCTTCAGCGAAAACCCCGCTGACATGGCCTTGAACTGGGTCAACAAAGGCGCCAGGCGCTTGCACCTGGTGGATCTCAATGGCGCTTTTGCCGGCAAGCCGCAAAACTACAGTGCCATCAAGTCCATTCTGAAGTCCGTGGGCGACGATATCCCGGTGCAACTGGGTGGCGGCATCCGCGATTTGGACACGATTGAAAAATACATCGACGGCGGCATCCGCTACGTGATCATCGGCACCGCTGCGGTCAAAAACCCGGGTTTTCTGAAAGACGCCTGCAGCGCTTTTGGCGGCCACATCATCGTCGGGCTGGATGCCAAAGACGGCAAAGTCGCCACCGATGGCTGGAGCAAACTGACCGGTCACGAAGTGGTCGATCTGGCGCGCAAATTCGAGGACTACGGCGTCGAATCCATCATCTACACCGACATCGGCCGCGATGGCATGTTGTCGGGCATCAACATCGAAGCCACCGTCAAACTGGCGCACGCGCTCAGCATTCCGGTGATTGCCTCGGGCGGTCTGGCCGGCATCGCTGACATCGAACAACTTTGTGCGGTGCAAGACGAAGGCATCGAGGGCGTCATTTGCGGTCGCGCCATCTACACCGGCGACCTCGATTTCGAGGCCGGGCAGGCGCGCGCCGACGAGCTGGACGACGCCTGATGCTGGCCAAGCGCATCATCCCTTGTCTGGATGTCACGGGCGGACGGGTGGTCAAGGGCGTCAATTTTGTCGAGTTGCGCGACGCCGGCGACCCGGTTGAAATCGCCGCCCGCTACAACGAGCAAGGCGCCGACGAACTGACGTTTTTGGACATCACCGCCACCAGCGATGGACGCGACCTGATTTTGCACATCATCGAAGATGTGGCTTCGCAAGTTTTCATCCCGCTCACCGTCGGCGGGGGCGTGCGCACGGTCGAAGACGTGCGCCGTTTGCTCAATGCCGGGGCCGACAAGACCAGCTTCAATTCGGCTGCCATCGCCAACCCCCAAGTCATTCGCGACGCCTCGGCCAAATACGGTTCGCAGTGCATCGTGGTGGCCATCGATGCCAAGCGCCGCAGCCCCGAAGACGAGCAACGCCTCAATGCCCAGGGCCAACCCATGGGCCCGGGATGGGATGTGTACAGCCACGGCGGGCGCAAGAATGTCGGCCTGGATGCCGTGGCCTGGGCTCGCCAAATGGCCGATTGCGGCGCAGGCGAAATTTTGCTCACCAGCATGGATCGCGACGGCACCAAAAGCGGGTTTGATCTGGCGCTGACCCAAGCCGTAGCCCATGCCGTGCCGGTGCCGGTGATCGCTTCGGGCGGGGTGGGCAACCTGGATCATTTGGCCGATGGCGTGCAGCAGGGCGGGGCTGACGCGGTGCTGGCCGCCAGCATTTTTCATTACGGTGAATACACGGTGGCTCAGGCCAAGGCCCGCATGGCCGAGCGCGGCATCCCGGTGCGGCTCTGAGCGCCGGTGGCACAATCAAGGCATGACTACCCCGACGCTGAGTTGGCTCGAACAGGTGCGCTGGGACGCCCAAGGCCTGGTACCCGTGATCGCACAAGAACGCGACACGGGCGATGTGCTGATGTTTGCCTGGATGAATCGCGAGGCCCTGCAAAAAACCGCTGAACTGCGGCGTGCCGTCTACTTCAGCCGTTCACGCGGCAAGTTGTGGTTCAAGGGTGAAGAATCGGGCCATGTGCAGCAGGTGCATGACATCCGGCTCGACTGTGACCACGATGTCGTGTTGCTCCAGGTCACTCAACTGGGGCACCAGCCCGGGATCGCTTGCCACACCGGTCGCCACAGCTGTTTTTATCAAAGCTTGCAGGGCGATGGCTGGCAAACGGTCGAGCCTGTCCTGAAAGACCCTGAAAGCATTTACAAATGAACGCACCCCCCACTGCCGCAGACACCTTGGCCCGGCTGGCTCAAGTCATCGAGAGCCGCAAGCCTGCCAACGGCGGCGACCCGGAAAAAAGCTATGTCGCCCGCTTGTTGCACAAGGGACCCGATGCGGTGCTGAAAAAAATCGGCGAGGAAGCCACCGAAACCGTGATGGCGGCCAAAGATGTAGCCCACGGGGGTGACGCCTCGCATCTGGTCTACGAGATGGCTGACCTCTGGTTTCATTGCATGATCGCCCTGGCGCAAAACGGCCTGACCCCGCAGCACGTCATTGACGAGTTGGCGCGCCGCGAGGGCCTGAGCGGCCTGGAAGAAAAAGCCTTGCGCAAGGCGCAGGACCGTGACGCCCAAGAATCCCCCTGATCCTTTTTGTCAGTCAACCTTGCCATGAACGCATCACCCGATTGCATTTTTTGCAAAATTGTCGCCGGCCAGATTCCTTCCAAAAAAGTCTACGAAGACGAAGAAGTGCTGGCTTTTCACGACATCAACCCCTGGGCGCCGGTCCACTTTCTGATCATTCCCAAGGCGCACATCGTCTCTTTGGCGCATGTCGGTCCTGAGCACCAGTCCTTGCTGGGCAAAATCCTGACCCTTGCCCCCAAGCTGGCCCTGGAGCAGGGGGCCAACCCCTATCCGGAGGGGGGGTTCCGGTTGGTGACCAACACCGGTAAAGAGGGTGGGCAAGAGGTTCACCATCTGCATTTCCATGTCATGGGCGGGCCGCGCCCCTGGTTGCGCGGATAACCCTTAATCCCCCAGGGCATGTCAGGGCGGGCACTGGGCTAGAATCGTCAGCCCTGTACAGGAGGAATACCATGGGTTCATTTTCGATCTGGCACTGGCTGATTGTGCTGCTGATCATCGTGCTGATTTTTGGCACCAAAAAACTCAAAAACATCGGCTCCGACCTGGGCGGTGCGGTCAAAGGTTTCAAAGACGGCATGAAAGAAGGCGGCACGGCCGAGCAACAACAGGCGGCCGCTCAAGTGCAGGCCCCGGCGGAGTCCAAAACCACCATCGACGTCGAGGCCAAAACCAAGAACTGAGGTTCTGGGCTGACGTTCAATGATCGACCTGGGCTTGTCCAAAATGATGCTGATCGGGGTGGTCGCCCTGGTCGTCATCGGACCTGAAAAGCTGCCGCGCATGGCGCGCACTGTGGGTGCCTTGCTGGGCAAGGCGCAACGCTACGTGGCCGACGTCAAGGCCGAGGTCAACCGGTCGATGGACCTCGAAGAGTTGCGCAAAATGAAAGAAACCGTCGAGACTGCGGCCCAAGATGTCCAAAGTCAGGTGCAGACGGCCACTTCGGACTTCGAGCGCGACTGGCAACAAACCACCGCCGGGCTGTCCGACTATTCCAGCGAGCCCCTGACCACGCCAGTGCCTGAATACAAAAACCCGGGCAAAAAATGGCGCCTCAAGCGCGGAGCTGTCCCCCAGTGGTACAAGTCGCGCAACGGTGTACGCACCCACGCACTCTCAGGTGCTGCCCGCGTGGCGCGCCACCGCCCCAAGCCGATGGCTCCCCGCAACTGACCATGAGCGCCACTCCCCCCAACCCGGAAGACGAACTGGCTGGCACCGAGCAGCCCTTCGTGGCTCATCTGATTGAGCTGCGTGACCGCATTATCAAGGCCTTCATCGCCATTGCCGTGGCTTGCGCGGCCCTGGCCATCTATCCCGGACCCGGCGAACTCTACGACATCCTGGCCCAACCGCTGGTGGCCCATTTGCCCGAAGGCGCGACCCTGATCGCCACCTCGGTCATTTCGCCCTTTTTGGTGCCCCTGAAAATTTTGCTGATGGCGGCTTTTTTGATCGCCTTGCCGGTGGTGCTCTACCAGGCCTGGATGTTTGTCGCTCCCGGTCTGTACGCCCACGAAAAGAAACTGGTGTTGCCGCTGGTCGTGTCCAGCACCATTTTGTTTCTGGTCGGTGTGGCGTTTTGTTATTTCTTTGTCTTCGGGCAGGTCTTCAAGTTCATCCAGAGTTTTGCCCCTAAAAGCATCACGGCGGCGCCTGACATCGAGGCCTACCTCAGTTTCGTGCTGACCATGTTTTTGGCCTTTGGGCTGGCCTTCGAGGTGCCCATCGTGGTGGTGGTGCTGGCCCGGCTGGGCATGGTGACGATCGAAAAACTCAAGGCGTTCCGGTCTTATTTCATCGTGCTGGCGTTTGTGATCGCGGCCATCGTGACCCCACCCGATGTGGTGTCGCAACTGGCTCTGGCGATCCCGATGTGCATCTTGTACGAGTTGGGCATCATCGCTGCCAAAGTCTTCATCAAGCACACCCAGCCACCGGCCGACAAAGACGAGGCCGCGTCGGAGACCACCCCATGAAACGCCTCTGGCTGCTGTTCACGCAAGCAGTCACGGTGGCGCTTGCGATCTGGTTTGTGGTGGGCACCCTGAAACCACAATGGCTGGACCGCTACGCCGCCCGGCCTGGCCTGACCTTGCTTGAATCGGCCATGCCCACCGGCTCGGTCGCCCCAGGCAGCCTGAGTCCCGCCGCGCGCCAGGCATCTCCCGCGGTGGTCAGCATCAACACCCTCAAAGGCGGCCATCGCAACCCGCAGGCCGCTGACCCTTGGTTCCGGTTCTTTTTTGGCGATCGCGATGCCGAGCCCCAAGCCGGTTTGGGCAGCGGCGTGATCGTCAGCCCCGAAGGCTATGTCTTGACCAACAACCACGTGATTGAAGGGGCGGATGAGATCGAGGTGATCCTGACCGACCGGCGGCGCACCCGCGCCCAGGTCATCGGCACCGATCCCGACACCGATCTGGCTGTTTTGCGCATCAGCCTGGACCGGTTGCCGGTCATCACATGGGGCAAATCCGAACAATTGCAGGTCGGCGACCAGGTGTTGGCCATTGGCAACCCCTTCGGCGTCGGTCAGACCGTGACCAGTGGCATCGTATCGGCTTTGGGGCGCAGCCAGTTGGGCATCAACACATTTGAGAATTTCATCCAGACCGATGCCGCCATCAACCCCGGCAATTCGGGGGGCGCTTTGGTGGACATCCATGGCCACCTGATGGGCATCAACACCGCCATTTATTCCCGCTCGGGGGGCAGCATGGGCATCGGTTTTGCCATTCCGGCACAAACTGCCCGTCAGGTCCTCGAGGGCCTGATCAAGGAGGGGACGGTGACGCGGGGCTGGATCGGGGTCGAACCGCAAGACCTCAGCCCCGAGCTGGCACAAAACTTTGGTTTGCCCCTGCGGGAGGCGGTGGTGGTCACGGGTGTATTGCAAAACGGTCCGGCGTTTCGGGCCGGCATCCAGCCTGGCGATGCCTTGCTCAGCGTCGGTTCGACGCCTGTGACCAATGTCAGCGAATTGCTGGGGGCGGTGGCCGCTCTCAAGCCCGGCGAGGCCGCGCCTTTCAAGGTGTTGCGCGGCAATCGTGAAATGAACATTTCGGTCACTCCTGCCCAACGGCCCAAGCCCCATGCCCAACGACCCCGCTGATTCCTGCGACCGCGCCCGATTGGTGTCGGCTGCCGATGCCTTGTTGCAACCCGCACGGTTCAAGGACTATGGACCCAACGGCTTGCAGGTCGAAGGCAAACCCCGGATCCGCAAACTGGTTTCGGGTGTCACCGCCAGCCTGGCCCTGATCGATGCCGCCATCGAGCACGGCGCCGATGCGATCTTTGTTCATCACGGCCTGTTCTGGCGTGGCCAGGACGGTCGCGTGACCGGCTGGATGAAACACAGGCTGGCCCGGCTTTTGGCGCACGACATCAATCTGCTGGCCTATCACTTGCCGCTCGATGCCCACCCTGAGCTGGGCAACAACGCCCAACTCGCGCAACGCCTGGGCCTGAGTGTCCTGGGCCATTTTGGCGAGCAAGACCTGGGTTTGTGGGGCGAACCGCAAAACCCCGACCCCGGACACTTTTTGGCCATGGCGCAGCGCGAGTTGGGGCGCGAGCCTGTGCTGGTTCAGGCAGACCCCCGGCGACCCTGGCGCCGCATCGGCTGGTGTTCGGGCGGCGCGCAAAGTTATTTTGAAGCCGCCATCGCGGCTGGCGTCGATGCTTTTTTCACCGGCGAAATCTCCGAACCTCAGGCCCACCTGGCGCGTGAAACCGGTGTGGCATTCATCGCCTTTGGCCACCATGCCACCGAGCGCTGGGGCGCGCAGGCTGTGGCCAGTCACCTGGCGCGTGAGTTGGGGCTGGCGCACACCTTCATCGACATCCCGAATCCGGCCTGATGAACCCCTGTGCTGCTCCAGTGCTGCTGACCGCTGGTGATCCGGCGGGCATCGGGCCCGAAATCACCTTGCAGGCCTGCCTGCAACGTCCCGATTGGGCCGACCAGGCGGTCATCGTCGGGCACTTGCCCAGTTTGCAACGCGCCTGGCAGGCGCTCAAAACGGGGCGCCCCCACTCATTTCAGGTCGTGGACCTGAGTCGGCCCTGCCCGCCCGCCGACCCGGGTGCTTTGCGCGTGCACCCGATCGCCCCCGATCTGACGCTGGCCGGGATCCCCTGGGGACAAGTCAGCCGCGCCGGTGGCCACATTGCCGCCGAATCGGTGCGACATGCCGCCCAGTGCTGTTTGAAGCAACACGCCTGTGCCATGGTCACCGCGCCGATTCACAAGCAGGCGCTCGAACTCGCGGGCGTGCCTTTTCCCGGGCACACCGAAATGTTGCAGCATGCCAGCGCCCTGCACCTGGGAGTGTCCGTGCAAGACCTGCCGGTGCGCATGATGCTGGCGACCCCGGCATTGCGAACCGTGTTGGTGAGCATTCACATTTCTTTGCTCGATGCAATCCGCGCGGTGACCCCCGACAACCTGCTGACCACTTTGCGCATCACCGAGCAAGCCGAGAAGCGGCGACTGGGTCGTTCACCCCGGATCGGGGTCGCGGGCCTGAATCCCCACGCCGGCGAGGGCGGTCTGATGGGGCGTGAAGAACTCGACATCATCATCCCGGCGGTGCAACAAGCGCAGGCTGAAGGGTTGCAGGTGAGCGGGCCGCACCCCCCCGACACCGTCTTCATGCGTGCCCGACACACCCCCGGGCGTGGCGGCGAATTCGATGTGGTGGTGGCCATGTACCACGATCAGGGCCTGATCCCGATCAAGTACCTGGGCCTGGACGAGGGGGTCAACGTCACCCTGGGCTTGCCGCTGGTGCGCACCAGCCCCGATCACGGCACCGCCTTTGACCTGGCTGGCAGCGGTCGCGCCAATGCCGCCAGCTTTTTGTCGGCATGGCAGATGGCTCGGCGTCAAGCCGGCCTCGACCCGGCCCTTTAAGCCGTACTTTTGTCAGTCTCATGCCATGAACCCCCTTGACAGTCAGGCTACAATGCTGAGTTGAACCTGTATTGACGAATCATTGAGGATTTCCATGAGTGATAACGCAGTGGACACCAGCAAACGCACCTGGCTGATCGCCACGTCGTGCGCCGGTGCAGTCGGGGGCGCTGCCGTTGCAGTGCCGTTTGTGAGCACTTTCCAGCCTTCCGAAAAGGCCAAGGCCGCAGGTGCCGCCGTCGAGGTGGACATCTCCGCCCTCAAGCCGGGTGAGAAAATCACTGTGGAATGGCGCGGCAAACCGGTCTGGATCATCCGCCGCACGCCCGAGCAGCTCGAATCGCTCAACAAAACCGAAAACCAGCTCGCCGACCCCAAGTCGCAGCGCAACCCGGCCGACCTCACTCCCGAGTACGCCCGCAATCAGGGTCGCTCGATCAAACCCGAAATTTTTGTCGGCGTGGGCATCTGCTCGCACTTGGGTTGTTCGCCGGTCGACAAATTCCAGACGGGCGCCCAGCCCTCGTTGCCCGACGACTGGGCGGGTGGCTTCCTGTGCCCCTGCCACGGTTCCACCTTCGATTTTGCCGGTCGTGTCTTCAAGAACAAGCCCGCACCCGACAACCTCGAAGTGCCCCCGCACATGTACCTGTCCGATACCAAGCTGTTGATCGGCTCCGACAAGAAAGCCTGAGGGATTAGCACATCATGGCCGAATCCAAAGAAGTTTCTCCCAACGCCCCCGCTGGCGAAAAATTGCTCAATTGGGTGGACAACCGCTTCCCCTTGTCCAAGATGTACAAGGAGCACCTGTCCGAGTACTACGCCCCCAAGAATTTTAATTTCTGGTACTTCTTCGGCTCGCTGGCGCTGCTGGTGCTGGTGATCCAGATCGTGACCGGTATTTTCCTGGTCATGCACTACAAGCCCGACGCCGCCGTGGCCTTTGCCTCGGTCGAGTACATCATGCGCGATGTGCCCTGGGGCTGGTTGATCCGCTACATGCACTCCACCGGCGCTTCAGCCTTCTTTGTGGTGGTTTACCTGCACATGTTCCGCGGCCTCATTTATGGCTCGTACCGCAAACCGCGCGAACTGGTCTGGATTTTCGGTTGCGCGATTTTCCTGTGCCTGATGGCCGAAGCTTTCATGGGCTATTTGTTGCCCTGGGGCCAAATGTCCTACTGGGGCGCCCAGGTGATTGTCAACCTGTTCGCCGCCATCCCCTTCATCGGTCCTGATCTGGCGCTGCTGATCCGTGGCGACTATGTGGTGTCCGACGCCACCCTGAATCGCTTCTTCAGCTTCCACGTCATCGCCGTGCCGCTGGTTCTGCTGGGTCTGGTGGTGGCCCACATCATCGCCCTGCACGAGGTGGGTTCCAACAACCCCGACGGCGTTGAAATCAAGGCCAACAAGGATGCCCAGGGCCGCCCGGTCGATGGCATTCCCTTCCACCCGTACTACACGGTGCACGACATCCTGGGCGTCAGCGGCTTTTTGCTGGTGTTCAGCGCCATCGTCTTCTTTGCACCGGAGTTCGGCGGCTATTTCCTGGAGTACAACAACTTCATCCCGGCCGATCCGCTCAAGACCCCGCCGCACATTGCCCCGGTGTGGTACTTCACACCGTTCTACTCGATGCTGCGTGCCATCACCACCGAGATGATGTATGCCCTGATCCTGTGCGTGTTGCTGGCCGCCATTTTGGGCGTCACCAAAGCCAAGATCGGCGGCTTGCTCAAGGCGGCTGTCGTGGGCGGCGCGGTGGTTCTGATCGCCCTGATGCTCTCGATCGACGCCAAGTTCTGGGGCGTGGTCGTGATGGGCGGTGCCGTGATCATCCTGTTCTTCCTGCCCTGGCTCGACAACTGCCCGGTCAGGTCGATTCGTTATCGCCCCGACTGGCACAAATACCTCTACGGCATCTTTGTGATCAATTTCGCCATCCTGGCTTACCTGGGCGTGCAACCCCCCTCGCCCATGGGCGAGCGCGTGTCGCAAGTCGGCACCTTGTTCTATTTCGGCTTCTTCCTGCTCATGCCCTGGTGGAGCCGTCTGGGTCAGTGCAAGCCCGTGCCCGACCGCGTCACCTTTGCAGCCCACTGAGCCCGGAGTAAGAAAGTCATGAAAAAAATCATCCTCAGTCTGCTCCTCGCCTGTGGCCTGTTGGCGGGTCATGCACATGCGGCCGGTGGTGACACCATCGCCTGGGACAAGGCCCCCAACAAGCTCAACGACCTGGGTGCCTTGCAAAACGGGGCCAAGCTGTTCGTCAACTACTGCCTCAATTGCCACTCGGCCTCGTTCATGCGCTTCAACCGCCTGAAAGACATTGGTCTGACCGAACAACAGATCAAGGACAACCTGTTGTTCACCACCGACAAAGTCGGTGAAACCATGAAGGCCAACATCAACCCCGCACAAGCCAAAGAGTGGTTTGGTGCCAACCCGCCCGACCTGACCGTGATCGCCCGTTCACGCTCCAGCCACAGCGGCACCGGGGCTGATTACCTCTACACCTACCTGCGCACCTATTACCGCGACGACACCAAGGCGACCGGCTGGAACAATTTGGCCTTCCCCAACGTGGGCATGCCGCATGTGTTGTACGAGTTGCAGGGCGAGCGCCGTCCGGTTTACCAGACTGTCAAATCCCATGGCCACGACACCCAGGTCTTCAAGGGTTGGGAGCAAGTCAAGCCCGGCACCATGACTTCCCAGCAATACGATGAAGCGGTAGCCGACCTGGTCAACTACATGCAGTGGATGGCCGAACCCGCGCAAAGCACCCGCGTGCGCCTGGGCGTGTGGGTCATGCTGTTCCTGTTGTGCTTCATGGTCCTGGCCTGGCGCCTGAACGCCAGTTACTGGAAAGACATCCGCTGAGCGCGTTTGCCCCCCTCTACCCCGGTCGGACTGTGTGCCTGACACATGCTCCGACCGTCTTTGTTGATAGGAGTCTATTTTTATGATGGTGCTTTACTCCGGGACCACCTGTCCCTTTTCACATCGCTGCCGTTTTGTGTTGTTTGAAAAGGGCATGGACTTCGAAATCCGCGATGTCGATCTCTACAACAAACCTGAAGACATCGGGGTCATGAACCCTTATGGACAGGTGCCGATTTTGGTCGAGCGTGACCTGATCCTCTACGAGTCCAACATCATCAACGAGTACATCGACGAGCGTTTCCCCCACCCGCAGCTCATGCCGGGTGACCCGGTGGACCGCGCCCGCGTGCGCCTGTTCCTGCTCAACTTCGAAAAAGAGTTGTTCACCCACGTTTCGTTGCTCGAAACGCGCAACGCCAAGGGCCTCGAAAAGCCGATGGAAAAGGCCCGCTCGCACATCCGCGACCGCCTGACCCAACTGGCGCCGGTGTTCCTGAAAAACAAATACATGTTGGGCGACAACTTCTCGATGCTCGATGTGGCCATCGCTCCCTTGTTGTGGCGCCTGGATCACTATGGCATTGAGCTGTCCAAAAATGCCGCCCCTTTGCTGAAATACGCTGAGCGCATCTTCTCGCGTCCGGCCTACATCGAAGCGCTCACGCCTTCTGAAAAGGTCATGCGCAAATAAGGAGCGCAGGGGCATGAATGCGAACCAGGGGCCATCGACGCGCCCTTACCTGATTCGGGCTTTGTTCGAATGGTGCATGGATGCCGGCTTCACGCCTTATTTGGCCGTGCAAGCCGGTGAGGGTGTGCAGGTGCCGCAAGAGTTCGTCAAAAACGGTGAGATCGTGCTCAACATCAGCCCGGACGCAACCAGCGGTCTGCTGATCGGCAACGATTGGGTCGAATTCAAGGCCCGCTTCAACGGCGTCGCACGCGAGATCATGGTGCCCGTCGATCATGTGCTGGCCATTTACGCGCGCGAGAACGGACAGGGCATGGCGTTTCCGCCGCCGCAGGCTGGCGCTGCTTCGGGCGCGGATGCGAACGCTGCGTTGCCCCCTGATGACCCTCCGCCACAAAGCCCCAAGCCCACGCTCACTCGGGTGAAATAGCTAAAATCGTCCTTCTGGCCCCCGTAGCATGAAGGTCGTGCAGTTGATTTGTAATCATCAGGTGTTGGTTCGATTCCGACCGGGGGCACCAGAATCACCGACCCCACCGTGGGTCGGATCCACAGCATGACAAAACACAGAGGATCGTCTTCATGAGCAACCCCCGTCAAGCGGCCTATCCGGTCAACCCCATGTTCACCAACCGTTGGTCGCCCCGCGCCCTGACCGGCGAGGCCATCACCCGCGACCAATTGTTCACCGTGCTCGAAGCTGCCCGTTGGGCCCCTTCGGCCTACAACGTCCAACCCTGGCGCTTCATTTACGCCTTGCGTGACACGGCGCAGTGGGATCCGATTTTCAATGGCCTGCGCGAAGGCAATCGCACCTGGGTCAAAGACGGCTCGGCTCTGGTGGTGCTGGCGTCGGCCAAAAATGCCCAGTTCCCGGGCGCTGCCGCCCCCGGCCCCAACACCTGGCACTCGTTTGACACCGGCGCCGCCTGGATCAGCATGGCTTTCCAGGCCATGCAAATGGGTTTGGTGGCGCACGCCCTGGCCGGCTTTGAGCCTGACCAGATTCGCGCGGCCACCGCGTTGCCTGAAGACTACGCCATTGATGCGGTCATCGTCATCGGCAAGCAAGGCGACAAGTCGAAACTGCCCGAAGTGTTCCAGCAGCGCGAAGCCCCCAACGACCGCCGTCCGTTGTCGGCCAGCGCAATGGAAGGCAAATTCAGCGCCTGATCGGCTTCCTCCCCCTCTCCCTCAGGGAGAGGGGCCGGGGGTGAGGGGCTTCACCCTCCCCGAGCACACCGAAACCCGATGTAGACCACCGCAAAGTCGCGTGACTTCGAGGCCAGGTGGTCGGCTTTCATGGGACCGGCGCCATACCACCAGGAACCACCGCGGGTGCGTTTTTCATCGCTGGCCCCGGCAGGCTCATCCACCCACTCCCACACATTGGCACCCATGTCGTACAGCCCGTTGACGCCCATGCGCGTGCTGCCTGCCAGGGCAGGGCCCTGACCGCGCCACAAATGCGCGCCCGTGGGCACCGACTGGTCGGGACCGCAGTCTCCCAGACACTGGGCACCCACAGGCGAGTCCCCTGTGGGATAGGGGTAGGTTTTGCCCCGCACATAACCCGGCGTCGAGCGCTGCTCGGTGTAAGCGGCAGACACCCATTCCGCATCGGTGGGCAAGCGCCCGCCTGCCCACTGGCAAAACGCCTGGGCGTCGCGGAAGTTCACCTGCACCGCCGGTGATTGGGGATGAGGAGTTTGACCAAAGGGCTGTCGCCAGGTCCAACCCGGTTTGCGCACCCAGCCCGCTTCGTAGATGTGGCCACCGCCGTCGCGCTCGGCCTGAGTGACCCACCCGGTGGCTTTCACAAAGGCGGCAAATTGCGCCACCGTGGTTTCGGTGCGTGCGATGTCAAAGCGCCCCAAGGGCACCCAGTCGAGCCCCGCTGGCGGGGCACCACTTTGTGCCGGCAGGCAGAGTGGAAAGCACAAACTCAGGGTCGCCAGACTGCGGCAAAAGACATTCATGGTCGGTTCACTTTGACTTCGATGCGTTGAACGGGCCAGCCTTTGGTGCGCACATGGGCCTGCAAGGCGGGGACCCACTGACGGATTTTGGCGGCGGCCGCGCTGTGTCCGACCAACAAAGTCCAAACGCCATCCTGAATCGGCCCCGTCTGCACCTGATCCAGCAGGCTGGCGGGCAAGACCGAGCGCAATTCGGCCAGACAAGCCTGGGCGCTTTGCGCTTGCCGCCAGAGCTGACCCAGGACGCCGGTGCCCAGTGCCGCCTGGGCCGCGCTGACGGCCCGTCCGCGCACCACCGGTGCCGCTTTGGGCACTTGGGCATAACCCAAAGCGCGCAACTCGGCCAAGGCCTTCTGGCGAGCCGCCACCGCCTCGTCGGCGGTTTGCGCCGCCGGTGAATTTGAAAGGGGGGGACCTGCTGGAGCCATGTCTCATTATCCGTCTGGTGACGGGTAAAATGCGGGGTTTACCTCCCAATCCCTCAGGCACGCATGGCCTTCAAACTTTTGACCCAGATTTTCGGCAGCCGCAACGACCGACTGCTCAAGCAATATCGCAAAACCGTCGAGCGCATCAATGCGCTCGAGGCTGGCCTGGAGTCGCTCAGCGACGAGGCCCTGCGCGCCAAAACCACCGAGTTTCAAAACCGGGTTGCCCAAGGGCAATCTCTGGATGACTTGTTGCCCGAAGCCTTCGCCGTGGTGCGCGAGGGGTCCAAGCGCGTCATGAAAATGCGGCATTTCGATGTGCAACTGATCGGCGGCATCGCCCTCCACCAGGGCAAGATCGCCGAGATGCGCACCGGTGAAGGCAAGACCTTGACGGCGACGCTGGCCGTTTACCTCAATGCCCTGGCTGGCCAAGGCGTGCACGTGGTCACCGTCAACGACTACCTGGCGCAGCGTGATGCCCAGTGGATGGGACGCCTGTACAACTTTTTGGGCCTGAGTGTGGGCATCAACCTGCCACAGATGCCGCGCGAAGACAAACAAGCCGCCTACCGCAGCGACATCACCTACGGCACCAACAACGAATACGGGTTTGACTACCTGCGCGACAACATGGTCTACGATGCCGCCGACCGGGTGCAACGCGCCCTGGCGTATGCCATCGTCGACGAGGTCGACTCGATCCTGATCGACGAGGCGCGCACGCCGCTGATCATCAGTGGTCAGGCCGAAGACCACACCGCCCTGTATCTGGCCATGAACCAGATCGTGCCGCACCTGACCCGCCAGGAGGGCGAGGCCGACCCGCGCACCGGTGAGGGCGTGATCACCCCGGGTGACTTCACCGTCGATGAAAAATCGCACCAGATTTACCTGACCGAACAGGGCCACGAAATCGCCGAACGGCTGCTGTCCCAGGCCGGTTTGTTGCCCGAGGGGGCATCGCTGTACGACGCCTCGCACATCACGCTGATGCATCACCTCTACGCCGCTTTGCGCGCGCGTCACCTCTATCACCGCGACCAGCACTATGTGGTGCAAAACAACGAAGTCGTCATCGTCGACGAGTTCACCGGCCGCCTCATGTCGGGGCGGCGCTGGAGCGACGGTTTGCACCAAGCGGTTGAGGCCAAAGAAGGGGTTCAGATCCAGGCCGAGAACCAGACCATGGCCTCGATCACCTTCCAGAACTATTTCCGCCTCTACGGCAAGCTGGCCGGCATGACCGGCACGGCCGACACCGAGGCGTATGAGTTTCAGGAAATCTACGGCCTCGAGACCGTCATCATCCCGCCCCATCGGCCCAGCCGCCGTTTCGATGACAACGATCGCGTCTACAAAACCACGCAAGAAAAATATCAGGCAGCCATCAACGACATCCGCGAGTGCCACGACCGGGGACAGCCGGTGCTGGTGGGCACCAGCTCGATCGAAAACTCCGAATTGATCTCGCAGTTGCTGACCCAGGCCAAACTGCCCCATCAGGTGCTCAACGCCAAGCAACACGCCCGCGAGGCCGACATCATCGCCCAGGCCGGCGCCCCCAAGGCCATCACCATCGCCACCAACATGGCGGGACGTGGTACCGACATCGTGCTGGGGGGCAATGTCGAAAAAGCCATCGCCGCCCTCGAGGCCGATGAGTCGGTGCCCGCCGACCAAAAGGCCGCCCGCATCGTGGCCCTGCGCCAGCAATGGCAACAAGAACACGACTTTGTGGTGCAACAAGGCGGTTTGCGCATCATCGCCACCGAGCGCCACGAGTCACGCCGCATCGACAACCAGTTGCGGGGCCGATCGGGCCGACAGGGCGACCCGGGTTCTTCGCGATTCTTCCTCAGCCTCGACGACCCGCTCATGCGCATCTTCGCCGGCGAGCGCGTCAAGGCCATCATGGACCGCCTCAAAATGCCCGAGGGTGAAGCCATCGAGGCGGGCATGGTCAACCGCAGCATTGAAAGCGCGCAGCGCAAAGTCGAAGCCCGCAACTTCGACATCCGCAAGCAATTGCTGGAATACGACGACGTCTCCAACGACCAGCGCAAAGTCATCTACCAGCAGCGCAACGAAATCCTCGATGCCACCGATCTGCATGACCAGATTTCCGGGCTGCGCCAAGCCTGTTTCACCGACCTGGTGCGTCAGTTCGTCCCGGCCGAGTCGGTCGAAGAACAATGGGACTTGCCCGGTCTCGAGCGTGCGCTGGCGGCCGAATGGGGCCTGCAACTTGATCTCCACGCCTGGGTGCAGGGCGAAACCGCGGTCGAAGATGGCGACATCGTTGAACGCGTCACACAGGCCGCCGATCAGGCTTTCCAGGCCAAGGTCGATCTGGTGGGTTTGGAGCAATTCACGCCTTTCATGCGCATGGTGTTGTTGCAAAGCATCGACACCCACTGGCGCGAACACCTGTCGGCCCTGGACCACTTGCGCCAGGGCATCCACCTGCGTGGTTACGCCCAAAAGCAACCCAAGCAGGAGTACAAGCGCGAAGCGTTCGAGTTGTTCTCGATGTTGCTCGATCTGGTCAAAAACGAAGTCACCCGCACCTTGATGACCGTGCAAATCCAAAACAGCGAACAAGCCGACTTGGCTGCGCAGCAACTGGAGGAGCGCGCCGAGCACATCAGCAACGTCACCTACACCGCCCCCACCGAAACGGGTGAGGTCGAAACCACGGTGGATCCCGCCACCCTTGCCGCCGCTGTCCCGCAAGCCGGACGCAACGACCCCTGTCCTTGCGGCAGTGGCAAAAAGTACAAGCACTGTCACGGAAAGCTGAGTTAAGCCATGCCCGTCAACCTCCCTTTGCCCGTGGCCGATCAGTTGTTGCCCATTGCGGGTGTTCGCATCGGCGTGGTGCAGGCCGGCATCCGCAAGGCGGGCCGCAAAGACGTCACCCTGCTGTTGATCGAACCCGGCGCCAGCGTGGGGGGGGTGTTCACCCAAAACCGCTTTTGCGCTGCCCCGGTGCAGGTCTGTCGCGACCACCTGGCCAGCGGGCATGGCGTGCGCGCCATCGTGATCAACACCGGTAACGCCAATGCCGGCACCGGTGAAGACGGCTTGATGCGCGCCCGCGCCACCTGCATCGCCGTGGCCCGTGCCCTCGAGGTGGCTCCCGAGCAGGTGTTGCCTTTGTCGACGGGTGTGATCATGGAACCCTTGCCGCACCAGCGCATCATCGACGCCGTGCCCCGGGCCATCGAGCTGGCCCGCGAAGCCGCATGGCTCGATGCCGCCGAGGGCATCATGACCACCGACACCGTGCCCAAAGCCTGCAGCGCACAGGCGCAGGTGCAAGGCACCACGGTCAGCGTGACCGGCATCTCCAAGGGGGCCGGCATGATCCGCCCCAACATGGCGACCATGCTGGGCTTCATCGCCACCGATGCCGCGATTGCGCCCGAGCTCATGCGCGATCTGGCCCACGACCTGGCCGAAGGTTCATTCAACCGCGTCACGGTCGACGGCGACACTTCGACCAACGATTCCTTTTTGCTCATCGCCACCGGCCGTGCCGGTCATGCCCCCATCAGCGACTGGCGGCAACCCGGCGCTGGCGCGCTCAGGCAAGCCCTGCTGGATGTGGCGCGGCAACTTGCCCAGGCGATCGTGCGCGACGGCGAAGGCGCGACCAAATTCATCACCGTCCGGGTCGAGGGTGGGCGCGATAGTGCCGAGTGCCGCCAGGTGGCCTACGCCATCGCCCACTCGCCCTTGGTCAAAACCGCCTTTTACGCCAGCGACCCCAACCTGGGCCGCATTTTGGCGGCGGTCGGCTATGCCGGCATCACCGATCTGGATCAAACCGGCATCGACTTGTACCTGGACGATGTCCACGTGGCCCGCCAAGGGGGGCGTCACCCCGATTACCGCGAAGAAGACGGCCAGCGCGTCATGAAGCAATCCGAGATCACCGTGCGCGTGGTCCTGGGTCGCGGCAGCGCCAGCGACACCGTCTGGACTTGCGACTTCAGTCACGATTACGTCAGCATCAACGCCGACTACCGCAGTTGAATCCATGAACCCGAATTTTGAACGCCTGATCGAGCGGGCCGAAGCCCTGATCAACCGCATCGAAGCCATCTTGCCGCAACCCATCTCGGCCCCGGCCTGGGACGCCAGCATCGCCTACCGCTATCGCAAGCGCTCCAGCGGCCACGGCTTGCTCGAGCCGGTGCGCCATGTGGCCCAACTCGGCTTGGCTGACCTCAAAGAGATCGACGGCCAGAAAGAAAAAATCCAGCGCAACACCGAGCAATTCGTCAACGGACTGCCGGCCAACAACGTGCTGCTCACCGGCGCGCGTGGCACCGGTAAGTCGTCGTTGATCAAAGCCTGCCTGAATGAATATGCGCCGCGCGGCTTGCGCCTGATCGAGGTCGACAAAGCCGACCTGGTCGACTTGCCCGACATCATCGAGCTGGTGGCCGATCGCCCCGAAAAGTTCATGGTCTTTTGCGACGACCTCAGTTTCGAAGACGGCGAACCCGGCTACAAGGCACTCAAGTCGATCCTCGATGGTTCGGTCGCTGCGGCCACCCCCAATGTGCTGATCTATGCCACCAGCAACCGGCGCCATTTGTTGCCCGAGTACATGAAGGACAACCTCAGCTACACCCACACCGAGGACGGCGAAGTGCATCCGGGCGAGGTCATTGAAGAAAAAATCTCCCTCTCCGAGCGCTTTGGTTTGTGGGTCAGCTTCTACCCCTTCTCGCAAGAAGAGTATCTGACCATCGTGGCCCAATGGCTCACGGCGCTGGGGTTGCCGGCCGCTCAAGTGGCCGCCGCCACCCCCGAGGCGCTGGTGTGGGCGCTCGAGCGCGGCTCGCGCAGTGGCCGTGTGGCCTATCAGTTTGCCCGCGACTATGTCGGACGTCAGGCCGCCTGATCCCCAGTCCCGGTTGGTGGCCGATGCCGACCGCCCGCGCGAGGGCGGGCCGGACCGCCCTTTGGTGCAAGTGGCAGTGGGTGTGTTGTTCTTGCCCGATGGCCGTTTTCTGCTCACCAGTCGCCCGCCGGGCAAGGTCTACGAGGGCTATTGGGAATTTCCGGGCGGCAAACTCGAAGCGGGAGAAAGCATCGCCCAAGCCCTGGCGCGCGAATTGCGCGAAGAACTGGGCATCGAGATGGAGGACTGCACCTTGTGGAAGGCTGAGCAGGTCGACTACCCCCATGCGCTGGTGCAACTCCATTTTTGTCGCGTCACCCGCTGGCGTGGCGAGTTGCAAATGCGTGAGGGCCAGTCGTTCTCGTGGCAAAGTTTGCCGGTGCAGGTCGAACCGGTTTTGCCCGGCACATGGCCGGTGCTGAAATGGCTGGAGCAGGAAGCCGCTCAGCGCTGAGCGCCACCCGCCGCTCAGGCTGGACGATCGAGGCCCTCGATGTCATCCGGCGGGCTTTCATCGGGTACCCGATGCGATTCGCTGGCCCAGGCCCCCAAATCAATCTGGCGACAGCGCTCGCTGCAAAACGGCCGATGGCGGTTGGCGGGGGCATACAAACTGGGTTGTCCGCATTGTGGACAAGGCACCCGACGCTCGGTCTGTGTCATGCGCGCCAAACTCAGGTGCACAGGGCCATTTCGAAGCCCAAATCTTCGTTGCTGGGCTGCAGCCGGCCTTGCTCGTCGGGCCGGTTAAAACGCACCGAGACCAACATGCGATTGCCGCTGATTTCCGGCACCAGACCGGATGCCGAGTCGACCCGCAAGCGCATCAGCTGATAACGCCCTTGCGGCAGATTTTGTTGAAACTGCCCGGCCACGGCCATCACCCGTTGCGCTTGTGCCGAATCGCGCGACAAGCGCAGCAACAGGTTCACGCTCGCATACAGGGGTTGCAAGGGGTTGGTCCAGCGCAGCACATCCTCACGCCTGAGTTCGGCGTCCTTGTGTTGCCAGGCCAAATACTGCGGCACATCGAAGCCACACGTGCCACCCGGGATCGACATGCGATTGCGCAAATTAGTCAGCCACTCGCTGTCGTTGATGAAGCTGCCAAATCGGGCGGCATTGGAGTGGATGCCTTCAAAACAGGACTCGATGTTTTGCAGCCATTCATCGAGCACCGCCTCGGCCACCGCCGGGTTGCCCCGGTAGGACACAAACTGTTGCTTGTGACGCTCGAGATCTTTGAGCAAGTCTGACTTCAGGTCGGCGCGCGAGGCCACCTCGGCGATTTCGAACACCGTGCTGAAACAAAAGTGATGCTCGATGGGATGGTCCCGGTTCATCAGCCACTCGAAGCGACGGAACAGGTATTCCAGCCGCAGGTAGGTGCGGATCCGTTCGGTCAGAGGATGTTCGTAGACGATCACGTTGGAGATGGGCTGGGCGGCGGCAACAGAGTGAATCATAACCTTCAAACGGGCAGGGGCAGTGCCTGAACCTGTGCGCGCAGTTCGCTCAGGGTCAATCCGTCGTTCACAATGATCCAGTCGGCGATGGCCAAGCGCCGCTCCCGGCTGGTTTGTGCGGCGATGATGCGCCGCACTTCTTCGGCGCTCAAGCCGCTGCGGGCGACCACGCGGGCCACCTGCGTTTCGGCTGAACAGTCGACCACCAGCACTTTGTCGACCTGGCCTTGCCAGCGCTTGGACTCGGCCAGCAAAGGCACGTCGAACACCAGGCAGTGTTGCCCCTGCGCCAAGGCGGCTTCGCTTTGGCGTTGGGTTTCCCGGGCGACCAGCGGGTGGATGATGGCTTCGAGTTGCTGGCGGGCTTCGGGTTGACGAAACACCAGGTCGCGCATTTTGCCCCGGTCCAGACCACCGTCTGCGGCCATGAATTCGGCGCCAAACTGACGCCGGATTTCATCCAGGGCCGGTCCGCCGGGCGCAGTGGTGGCCCGAGAAATGGCGTCGGCGTCAATCACCGCCGCGCCGCGCTCTGTCAGCATCTGGGCCACGGTGCTTTTGCCGCTGCCGATGCCCCCTGTCAAACCCAGTTTGAAAATCATGGGTCTAGTGTAGTGGCGCTCCAGCGGACCGGGGTCGCCCCGGCGAATCCAGATGCCCCGGGCGTGCATGCAGGGCATGGGCGCACGGGGGTCAAAGCCACTGGCCCATGTCCATCACCGGCAAATACAGGGCCAGAACCAGCCAGCCCATGAGCAGCCCCAGCAACGTCATCAGCGCCGGCTCCAGCAGTCGCAAGGCCAGCTCGCATTGCACCAGCAAAGCTTCGGCTTGTGAACGCGACCAGCTCTGCAAGGCGTCAGGCAATGTGCCGGTGGCCTCGGCGGCCCGCATCCACTGAATCAGAGCCGGGCTGTGTACATCGCGGCCACAGCGCCTGCGCCAGCGGCGATTGACCAGCACCAGAGCATCGGCGGGACCCAGTCCACGCTGCAGGGCCGCCAGGGTGAGCCGGCAACTTTGGTCGAACACCGCGCTGCCCATGGCCGGCCCCGTCAAGCGCAAGGCGCTGGACCAGTCGAGACCCGCCTGCAACAAGCGGGTCAGCAGGCCACACCAGCGTGCTTCCAGGTGCATTTGCCGCCAACGCCCCCAGATGGGCAACCGCCAACCCGTCAATTCCAGCGGCAAACGCCAGCGCGGCTGACGGCGGGCGACTTCCATAGCGCCCCAACACATGGCCAGCACCAGCCACGGCACCTGGCCCAGCCGGTTCCAGGCGTCTCGCCAGCCCAACAGGGCGCGGGTGGCCCAGGGCAGGGTGGTGGGCAGGTGGGCATAGAGCCCCTCAAACACCGGCAACACCCATTGCATCACCCCGGCGATGACCAGCACCGCCAAAGACAAGACCAGGGTGGGGTAAGCCAGAGCCGAGCGCAACTGGCGCTGCAGGCGTTGCGTCTGGCGGGTTTGACTCAGCCAGGCGTCGATTTGGTCGGCCCAGGTGCCGCTGGTTTCGGCCGCCTGCGACAAGGCCTGCAAAGGCCCATGAATCCAGCCCTCGCGAGCCAAGGCTTGGGTCAGCCCCAACCCCCGGCGCAGGTGCCCCATCAGACGCTCGACCGCTTGGCGTTGCGCCGGCTTGCGGCAGGTGTCGCGCCACAGGGTCAAGGCCTCCATCCACGGCAACCCGGCCGACTGCATCCTGGCCAAGTGACTCAGCAAGTCCAGAGCGACCATCGATTCACGCATGGGTGGCCGCGTCCACTTCGGACAGGGTGGTCAAGCCCTGTTGCGCCTTGTACAACCCGTCATCGCGCAAACTGGTCACCCCTTCGCTGCGTGCTTGCCGCGTCAGCGCCAAACTGTCGGCACCACCCAGCACCAGGCTTTGCAAGGCTTCGCTCACGGGCATGACTTCGAACAATCCGATCCGGCCCCGATAGCCCAGGTGGCAGGCTGGACAACCCACTGCACGCCACTGGCCCGTGCCCGTGGGCTCACGACAATGTTCGCACAGGCGGCGCACCAACCGTTGGGCGGTGATCAGGCGCAAGCAGGTGGCCACATGGTAGGCCGCCAGGCCCAGATCCTGCAGCCGCACCAGGGCATGGGCGGCGTCGTTGCAATGCAGCGTGGACAGCACCAGATGCCCCGTCTGGGCTGCCTGCACCGCCACCCGTGCTGTGGCCAGATCGCGAATCTCGCCGACCATCATGATGTCGGGATCTTGGCGCAAGAGCGCCCGCAAACAAGTGGCGAAATCCAGACCGATGGTGTCGTGCACCGACACCTGATGCACCCCTGGCAACACGATCTCGACCGGGTCTTCGACGGTGGCGAGGTTGAGTTCAGGGGCGTTGATCTCTTGCAGGCAATGGTAGAGCGACAAGGTTTTGCCGGCGCCAGTCGGACCGGTGAACAAAACCAGGCCATCGGGGCGGCGCAACGCCTGCCGCAAATGGCTCAGGTCCTGGGGCGCGTAGCCCAGGTCTTCCAACCGCCCCAATTGGGCGTGCAAGCGCATGATTCGCAAGACCAGTTTTTCGCCTCGGATGGTGGGCATCGCACTGACCCGGAAATGGATCCGCTCGCCCGCATGATCCATCGCCCAACGCCCGTCCTGGGGGCGCCGGCGCTCGCCGATGTCCATCCGGGCCATGATTTTCAGCCGCGACACCATGCGCTCGGGGTGGATGTGAGCTGGCACCTCGATGTCTTGCAGCAAGCCGTCAATGCGCTGGCGCACCCGCAACCGGCCTCCCCATGGCTCAAAATGCAGGTCTGAGGCGCGAGCTTGCAGACCATCGGCCAGCAGCCGGTCCAGCCAACGGCTGGCGGCGTCGTGGGGCTCGTTGGGGACGTGGGGTGAGGGGGCCATGAACCGAGCCTAGTTCACCCGAACAGTCGCCTGCTTGGGTTTGCCCCAACTTTGCAAAATTCACCGATTCGGCGCAAACTACGGCGGTAAACTGTCGTTCTCCATGGAAATCCAAACACGCCCTCCTGTCCAGCGCCCCGAGCCGTTGCGCCAGCAGTCGCGCGCAGAAGATCGCCGAACCCAAGACGAATTGGCCGCCCGCCGACTTCAAGAGCAAAACGCCATCGATCAGCGCCGTCAGTTGGAGCTGTCCAACACGCGCCGTGCCCAAATGGCGCAAGACGATAAAGGCCAACAGGTTGACCGTTACGCCTGAATCATGCGCCTGACCAAATGGACCGACTACTCACTGCGTGTGCTGATGCACTGTGCAGCCACGCAGCACAGGTTGCAACCGCTGACCATCCAGGAAATTGCCGATCGGCATGCCATCTCGCGCAGTCACCTCATGAAAATCGTCATGACCTTGTCGGCTCTGGGTTGGATCGAGTCCATCCGGGGTCGCGGGGGTGGCATCCGTTTGCTGGTCAAGCCCGATCGCCTCACCCTCGGGCAAGTGGTGCGCGAAACCGAATCCGACTTTCATCTGGTCGAGTGTTTTGACGAAGGCACCAACACCTGCCGCCTGAACCATCGGTGCAACCTGAAATCGGTGCTCGAAGACAGCTTGCAGGCTTATCTGAAAGTGCTCGACGGCGTTACCCTGGCCGACATCTTGCCCAAGTCGCCTGGTCAGGCCGATGTGCCGATTCAGACCTTTTTCAGCACCCCATGACCCCTCCCTGCCCCGGGAGCAGGGGCTGCGGGGAGGGGGGCTCCCAACCCTTGATTTCAAGCCAATTTAAAGGCCTTCGGCGTTGGCCAGAAACAAATCGGCACCTTTTTCTGCGATCGCGACGGTGGCGGCGTTGGTGTTTCCTGATACGACCGATGGCATGATGGAAGCGTCCATGACCCACAGGCCTTGCGTGCCCCTGACCCGCAGTTGTGGGTCGACCACCGACGCCTCATCGGTGCCCAGGCGACAAGTGGAGGTGGGATGGTAGACGGTGTCCCCCACCTCACGGCAGTACTGCAACCATTGCTCGTCGGTGATGACGCCAGGACCCGGTTTGATTTCTTCGGCCACATGATCGCTGAACGGGGGCGTCTGCACCAGGCGTCGCAAGAGTTTCAGTGCATCAACCATGGTCTGACGATCGTCCGCATTGTCAAGGTAGTTGTATTGAATCAACGGCGCGGCCAAAGGATCGGCACTCCGTAGTTTGACCCAACCCCGCGATTTGGCTTGCAGTTGAGAGACCGAGCAGGTAAAGCCCGAATGTCGATCCAGAACGCCCCCGCGCTTGGCCAACGAAAAATTGATGAAATAAAACTGGGCATCAGGTCTGACCAATTCAGGCCTGGTTTTGACAAAAGCGGCCGCATAACCGGCACTGATGGCCAGTGGTCCGCGCCGTTGCAGGGCCCAGCGCAGGCCCATGCCCAAGCGACCCCACCAATGCGCCATGTCGTCATTCACGGTGATGGGCAGACGACTGCGAAAGAAATTGCGCACATAAAAATGATCTTGCAAATGGGCACCCACATCGGGCAGATCATGAACCACCTCGATGCCGTGCTGGCGCAAGAGCGCGCCTGGACCAATCCCGGAGAGTTGTAACAGCTGGGGGGAATTGAAGGCGCCGCCGGCCAGAATCACATGCCCGGCACGAACCTGATGGCGTTGCCCGTTTTGCAGGTATTCGACGCCGACCGCCCGGCGGCCTTCAAACAGGATCCGGGTGGTGTGGGCGTGAACCTCCAGGCGCAGGTTAGGGCGTTTCCGGGCCCGCTTCAAGTACCCTGCTGCGGTGCTGATGCGTCGCCCATGACGCGTATTGGCTTGAAAGTAGCCCGCGCCCTCTTGCGTGGCACCATTGAAATCGTCGTTGCGAGGCACGCCGATGGCCTGCGCCGAGGCGATAAAAGCTTCACACAGAGGGTGCTGGTCGGGCAAATCTGAAACCGCGAATGGGCCGCCCGTTCCATGCCATTCATTGGCGCCCCGGCTCTGATCCTCGGCTTTGATGAAGCTGGGCAGCAAGTCCGCATAGGACCAACCGGGGATGTTCCAGAGATCGAAATCTTGGGCTTGACCTCGAATGTAGACCAAACCATTGATGGAGGACGATCCGCCCAACACTTTTCCCCTCGGGGTGAAAATGCGCCGGCCGTTGCAGTGGGGTTCAGGTTCCGATTCGTAGGACCAATTGAGCGTGGGGTGATTGAACAGTTTGCCGTATCCCATGGGAATGTGAATCCACGGGTGGCTGTCACGCCCCCCTGCTTCGAGCACCAACACCTGCAGGCGCCCTGATTCTGTGAGGCGGTCGGCCAACACACAACCGGCTGAACCCGCGCCCACAATGATCACATCGGCTTGTTGCATGCTGGCATTTTGACTCAATGGCCGCTGGAATGCATCCGGGTGCGTGTCAGGGTTGCACATGGATGTGCTCGGCTAGGGGTAAACGCCATAGGTGTTCCGATCTTTATTTTGATAATGACTCAAAAGATGATCGCTTCACAATAAATTTTAAGGAGACTTCTCATGTTCAAGGGCAAGTTTTGGGGCATAGCAGCTTTGACCGCACTTTGCAGCCTGGGGGCCTGGGCTCAGGGTAAAACCCTCAAAGTGGGCGTCATTTTTGACATGTCTGGCGCGTTGGCTGCCGGTGGCTCTAACGCCAGTTACCTGGGGACCAAATACGCCATTGACATGATCAACGAGCGCGGTGGAGTGGAAGGCTATCGCATCGTCCCGGTTTATGTCGATGCCCAAAGTAAGGCCGAGGTGGCCATCAACGAGACCGAGCGCTTGTTGAATCAGGAAAAAGTGGACATGATCATGGGCGTTTTTTCCTCGGCTCACTGTGTGCCGATGGCTCAAAAAATCGATCAGTCCAAGAAATTCATGTGGGCCAATGTCTGTGTGGCCTCCTCCGTGTTTAAGGACAAAAACCTGCGTTATGTGTTCCGAGCCCAGGTCCATTCCGATCAGTTTGGTGAGGCGTCTTGTAAATTCCTGCATGAAAGTGCCAAATCACGCTTGGGCAAGGATCCCAAAGACCTGAAGGTGGCTGTCATTTATGAAGACGGGCCGTATGGCGCTGGCGTGGCCGCAGGCAACGAAGTTTCTTGTAAGCAACTGGGCATGCAAGTGGTGCTCAAAGAGGGTTATGCCGCCACCGCTCCCGACCTGTCGCCTTTGGTGACCAAGCTGCGTCGGGCGCGTCCTGACGTGATTTTGCACACCGGCTACAACCCTGACATCACTTTGTTTCTGCGTCAAGCCAAAGAGCAGGGACTCAAGTGGTCCGCGCTCATTGGTCACGGCGCCGGGTACGGCCAGTTTGACAAGCTCTACGCCACATTCAAGGAAGATGCCAACTTGATCTTCAACGTGGATCCAGTGGCCGCCCAGTTGCTGGATCCCAAGTCCCTGCAACCAGGCTTGGGCGCCATCACCGCCGAAATGATCAAACGCTACAAGGCCGATGTCAAGGGTGATGAGGTGCCCACCCATGTGTCGATGGGTTTCAACCAAAGTTGGATTTTCTTCACCGATGTGATGCCGCGCGCAATCAAGAAGTATGGTGGCGTGGATCCCGAAGCTTTGCGCAAGGCCGCTCTGGATACCGACATCGCCCCGGGCGGGACGATACAAGGGTACGGCGTCAAGTTCTTCCCCCCCGGGCACCCCATGTCGGGACAAAATGAACGGTCTACCCCCGTGGTTCATCAGTACTCTGGCAACGACACTTTTGTGGTCTGGCCCAGCTCCATCAAAACCAAAGACCCTGTGTTGCCCCTCCCCAAGGGCCATTCCTACGCCAACTGATGCTGTCAGTTCACAATCTGACCAAACGGTTTGGCGGCTTTACTGCGGTTGACCAAGTTTCCTTTGAGGTCAGCCGTGGCGAGATCCTGGGTCTGATAGGCCCCAACGGATCGGGTAAAAGCACCACCTTCAATGTGCTGGCGGGCTTGTATGCCCCCAGCGAGGGCGAGATCGTTCTGAATGGTCGCTCCATCGGTGGAATGACCCCTAACGAAGTCTGTCGGCTGGGCTTGGCACGCACCTTTCAGATTCCCCGACCTTTTCGCAAATTGAGCATTTTGGAGAACGCCACTTTGGCGGCCTATTTCGGCGCCAGTCAACCCATTGATCGCAAAGAGGCTCTGCGGCGAGCTTGCGACGCGCTCGAACTGATCGACCTGCCATATGCAGACCACGCCAGCGTGGATGGGCTGGGGGCGGCGGGTCTGAAGAAGCTGGAAATGGCGCGTGCCCTGGCCACACAGCCGAGCTTGCTCTTGGCCGACGAAAGTTTGGGGGGGTTGGACGAAAGCGAGATGGAGTCAGCAGCCCAGATGCTCAAGCGCATCCGTGACGAACGGGGCGTGACCATCATTTGGGTTGAGCACATCATGGGGGTCTTGATGCGGGTGATCGATCGTTGCATGGTGTTGGACCATGGCGTCCTCATTGCGCAAGGCAGTCCGAGCGAGGTCGTGCACGATCCCAAAGTGGTCGAGGTCTATCTGGGGACCGATGCATCGGGTTTGCAAAAGCAATTCAACCGTCAAATGCAGGAGGTTGGATGCTGAGTCTGGAACATGTGCATGCGGGATACGGCAGTTTTCAGGCCTTGTTTGACGTCAGCTTGTCGATTCGGGCCGGCGAGGCGGTGGCCGTGATCGGACCCAATGGGGCGGGTAAATCGACCCTGTTGCGTGCCATCTCAAGGCTCATCGACGTCACCGCCGGTGAGATGAGACTGAACGACCAAAACTACACCCATCTAGCCCCGCATCTTCTTGTGGGCATGGGAATCGCACATGTTCCTGAAGGGCGGCGCTTGTTTCCCCGATTGAGTGTCGAGGACAACCTCAGAATTGGGGCTTATCACCCCCAGGCGAGGGCTCACATGGCCGATCGTCTGGCTTACGTCTATGACCTTTTTCCGCGCATGAAAGAGCGCCGCCATCAGGTGGCCGGCACCATGTCGGGCGGCGAGCAACAGATGTGTGCGATTGGCCGTGCCTTGATGAGCCGCCCGGCACTGTTGTTGCTCGATGAGCCCTCGGCAGGGCTGGCTCCTGTGGTGGTGCAGTCTATTTTTGAATTGATCCAGCGCATCCGGGGCGAGGGCTATACCGTTCTGATTGTCGAACAAAACATCCAGCAAGTGTTGCAGGTGGTTGATCGCGGCTATTTGCTCGAAACCGGTCGAATCCGCGCCAGTGGCACGTCGGCCCAATTATTGGCCAGCACCGAAGTGCAAAAAGCCTATCTGGGGGTTTGATGGCATTTTTTGATATTTTTTTGCTCGAAGCCATCATCAACGGTTTGTTGCTGGGCGGTCTTTTGGCTCTGCTTGCGCTGGGGCTCAACCTGATCTTTGGCGTCATCGATGTGGTGTGGATCTCGTACGCCGAACTGATGATGATCGGCATGTATGGCATCTATTGGGCGCACGTTGACATGGGTTGGTCGCTGGTGCTGGCCTTTCCTTTGGGCATTGTGCTCACTGCAGCGATCGGAGCCTGCATGCACCATTTCATCATTCGCCCTGTTTTGATGGCCGAGCCCATCAACCAACTGCTGGTCACCGGCGGGGTGCTTTTTTTCCTGCAAGCGGTCGCCACAGTCACATTTGGGATTGATTTTCGCAACCTCGGCATCCGGTTGCCCAGCGTGCTGGTGGGAGACATCAGCCTGTCGATGGCGCGCCTGATCGCTTTCGGGGTGGCGATGCTGGCGATTGCGGCGACCTATTTGTTTTTAAACCGGACGCATGCCGGTACTGCGATCAGGGCGATCAGCCAGGATCGGGGTGTCATGCCATTGATGGGGGTCAATGCCAGCCAGATTTATTTGCTGACGTCTGCCTTGGGCGGATCGCTCGCGGGTCTGGCCGCTTGTTTGTTGGTTTTGCAGTACGACGTTCATCCCGCGATAGGTTTGTCTTTCGGCCCGATCACTTTTCTGGTTTGCGTCATGGGGGGGCTGGGTCATTTGATCGGGGGCTTCGTGGCCGCGTTCCTCTTTGCCCAATTCATTTCTGTAGGAGGCTTTGTACTGGCCATCGAGTGGGGGTATGTGTTGGCCTTTGTCTTTTTCATCGGCATGATGTTCATCCGCCCTCAGGGCATTTTGTCTGCAAGGCGGTGACACCATGAGTCGCAAGACATTTTGGATGGGGATGTTGGCCGCACTGGGGGCGGCCCCTTGGCTGGGTTTGGGGTCGTACCCCATGCACTTGATCATCGTCGCTCTGCTGCTGGGCTTCATTTACACCAGTTGGGCCTTGATGGGGCGCTTGGGCCTGGTGAGCCTGGGGCACGGTGCTTTCATGGGCATCGGCGCTTATGTGACGGTTTTGCTGTGGAATTTTTACGGTCTTCCGCCCCTGGCCGGCGCGCTGGTTGCGGTGGCGTTGAGTGTGGCCGTAGCCCTTTTGATCGGCTACCCCTGTTTCCGTTTCAAGATCGTCGGCCATTATTTCGCCCTGGTGACGCTGGCGCTGGCCGAGGTGGTCAGGTTGGTGATTGTGGCCCAGCGCGAGCAAACCGGAGGATCTTTGGGCTTGACGCCCAAGTCGGGACTGGTAGACGGTCAGGTCGCTTCTTTGTGGGCCATGCAGTTTTCAGACCGGCGGATTTGGTTCTATCTGGCTTTGGTCGCCTGGCTGTTTGCCCTTTGGGTCTGGCATCGGGTGGATCGCAGCATGGAACGCGACGCCTTGCAAGCCATCGCCGAGGACGAAGATGCCGCAGCTTCCATCGGCATTCATGTCACCCGAACCAAATTGCGCATCACGGTTTTGTCGGCGGCCATGACCACCCTGGGTGGTGTGCTCTACGCTCAGTATCAGCTCTACATCAACCCGGAGACCGTCTCGGGCATCGGTGTTTCCCTGCAAATGGTTTTTGGGGTGATTGCCGGTGGGTTGTTTGTCATGCTCGGTCCCACCTTCGGCGCCGTTTTTTTACTGGCCCTGCAAGAAATCCTGCGGGTATTGATCGGTAATCAGATCCATGGACTGGACTTGTTGATTTACGGGGCTTTGTTGGTGTTTTTCATCATCCGCATGCCCAAAGGCATTCTGGGCACTTGGCTGGAACGTCATTCGAGGTGAAGGATCATGTTGAAACTCAATAGCTTTGCGCCAGGCGGTTATGACTTTGTGGTGGGGGGATTTCCTTACAGCGCGGGGGTGCGGGCGCAAGCGGGCCACAGCTTGCGCCGCGTCAGATTTTCACGGGTCTTACCCCTGAACGAAGGATTTGACTGGATCCAGACCCATTTGAAAAGCCAAGGCCTGCCCTTGCATCATCTGGCGGCGTGTGAGTTGCGCTCGCCAGCGGCCTTGACCTTGCAGGGTTTTCAGTCGTTTAACCGGGGGTATGTCAAGATACTGACCCAATGGGGCTTGATTCATGAAGGCTTGAATCCGGTGGCGCGCAGCAACTTGGCTCCCCAGCACGGTGCCCCACCTGTACCAGGTTTTCACGCTTTTACCTACTCGGTTCCCGCAGTCGGATCGCGCGATTGGGTGGTGGCTGGCAGTGGCGAATGGCCCGAAGATCAACCCTTTCCCCAGGGCATTGTGGCTCGGGGCGACGTCTCCGAACCGGGCTTGAGGCGCAAAGTGGCGTATGTCCTGGACACCATGCTCCAGCGCATGCAGGCCTTGCACGTCACCCCTCAAGACGTGAGCGCGGTACAGGTCTACACGGTACACGATGTGGCGCCCTGCTTCGCCGACGAATTTCAAAGGCGACGCTTGCTGGCGCCCGGCTTGACTTGGCATCTTTGCCGCCCTCCGATTCTGGAGCTCGAGTTTGAGATGGATGTGCGAGGGGTGCGACAAGAGCTTTGGGCACCGGTATGACCCCTTGTGGGCTCCGGCCTGGACAGGAGGCGTAAAAATCAAAACCACACCATTTGCGTGCAGGCAAGCTCTATGAACTTGGCAGATCGACCTCAAGCCTGTCACACCTCGGTAGTCCATGATGTGATGAAAGACATGGGCCTGTCCATCCGCGTTTTGCCGCGGACGATCACCGGCCTTGAGCCCGGCATGAAAGCCTCCGGGCCGGTATTCACGATCCGGGGTCGTCCCGATCCGACCCTTGACAAACACACTTCGCTTTGCGAGTGGGCAGGGTTGTTGTCCAAGGTTCCGGCGGGTCGCGTGGTGGTTTGCCAGCCTCAAGACGATCTGCGTGCATTGTTTGGCGGTTTATCGGCCGAGGCATTGGGGCTCAAACAGGTTCGGGGCTATATCGTGGATGGCGGCTGCCGAGAAAACGATCTGAAGGGGCAGGATCGTGGACTTGATGAGGGTCTATGGGATCAGAAAAAAAGGACTTGGATTTCTCCAAGCCCTTGATTTCAAAAAAATTTGGTGGCGCTTCACGGATTCGAACCGCGGACCTGTGGATTATGATTCCATCGCTCTAACCGACTGAGCTAAAGCGCCAGAGAGCAAAATTGTAGCACCAAACCGGGCCTGAATTCATCCGGCCTGAACCGCCCGGTCTCTGCCGCTTGCCTTGGCCTGATACAACGCTTCATCGGCCCCCTGAATGGTTTTGAGCAAGGTTTTGCCACCCGAGTTGTCATTGACCCCGACCGAAATGGTGATGCCGATTTGCTGATCTGGGCTGACCCGAATGGTGTCCTGCCGAAAGCGCTCGACCAGCGCTTGCGCTTTGCTCATGGCGGCCTCTATGGAGGTGTCCAGCAGCAGCACGCAAAATTCCTCGCCCCCGTACCGGGCCGGATGATCCTCCAGCCTGAAACTGTTGAGCAAAGTGCGGCCAGCATGACTGAGCACCGCGTCGCCCCCCAAATGGCCATGGCGGTCGTTGATCGACTTGAAGTGGTCGATGTCGATCATCAGCAGGGCATAACGCGCGCCCTTTGCGGCCCATTCATCGGCCCATTCAAAAAAGGCACGGCGGTTGACCAGGCCCGTCAGCACATCGCGCCGGGCTCGCTCGGCAATGAGTTGCTTTTGGGCATCGTGCACGCCGGCGAAAAAACTCATGGTCGACGACACCACGAACAAGGCGCCCAGCACCAAGGCACCTTGATGCGCCCCTGCCAGCGAAATCGGCGCCAGCGGAGCGTCCAGATTGAACAGCGCCCAAACGAAGCGAGCCCAGTAGCCTGCGGACATGACCCCCAAGGTAACGGCCAGAAAAATGCCAGCCAAGGGCCGGGGTTTGCGGGCATGCCGGACAATCACCACCATCGACGCAAACAGTTGGGTCCCCATGGTGAAACAGACGCTGGCCATGGCCCAGGCCACCGCCCAGTCCAACCAGAAAAAGCCCAACAGCCCGATCAGCCCGATCGCCCACAGAGCTCCGATCAGTCCTTTGGGCACCGGTCGATCGTAAAAGCGGCATTGCGCCATCAGGCTCAGGCTGGAGGCCGCCATCAAAAACAGATTGGGCAAAATGAAGCCCATCCAAAAAGGCATCGTGTGGCGCAAAAAAATCAGCAACACCGAGACGCCCGCACAAGCGATCCCCGCAGCCCACTCGCGCAGTCCAAACTCGCGGTCGGTGATGGTGGTCGGGAAACTCCAGGAGATCAGCCCCATCAGCAACGACAGGACGCCGATCGAAAAAATCAGGGTGTTCGAATCTAACTGCATTCGATCCACCCTCCGCTCAGGCCATGGGGGCGTCCAGGCCGATGTCCATCATCATCTGGCTGGCCAGTCCCTCGAGCACTTGGCGCAGGGTTTCGTCGCTCAGCGCTTGCGGCACCACCAGCAAGGCTCGCACTTTGAATTGCGATTGCCCATCGACATTGACGATTTCGGTGTGCAGGTCTTCGATGCTGACGCCGCGCTCGGCCAACCCCACCGACAACTCGCGCACAATGCCAGGCCGATCCGGTCCGGTCAGCTCAAAACGCAACATCCGGTTGCCGGCCGCCACCGGCGGCGAATCCGATCGGGCCCACTGAACACTCAGCCCTTCGGATTCGAGTTTGCCCAAGGCGGTAATCACCTGATCGGCTTGTTCGGGCGAGACTTGCAAATGCACCACGCCCGCAAACTGGTCGGCATAGTGCGTCATGCGGCTGTCGGCCCAATTCACGGCCAGGCCTTGCACACTGTCGGAGACCAGCCGCACGATGCCGGGGCGATCGCGCCCGATGACGGTCACCACCAGCGAGGTGGTCAGGGTGTTGTCGTGCGGCACCAGCGACACGTTGCGCTTGATCATCGGAGCCTTGGTGGCAAAGCGCGGGTCTTGTTTTTGGGCCGGCAAGCTGCCATGGTCGGCAGCGTGCTGCACCACTTGGCGAATCAGCCGCAACCCCATCGGCGACAGGGCGCGCTCCCACAGGTCGCGGGCACTTTCGCCCTTGACCACGAAGCACCAGTCTTGGGCCGCAATCGCCCCGTCGTCCCAGCCCGCGTCCAGGTGGTAGATGGATCCGCCGGCAATCGGGTCACCTGCGAGCAGCGTCCACTCCACAGCGGCGATGCCGCGGTGACGCGGCAACAAAGAGGGGTGGTAGCCGATGGCGCCAATGCGCGCGCGTGCCAGGGCTTCGGGGGTGACAAAGGCGTGGGTGTGGGCGGCCACGATCAGGTCGCAGTCTTCTTGCAGGGCGTCACCCGGCACTTTGCGCGGGCTCTCGAGCACCGTCAGGGGCAAACCCGCCTTTTGGGCCGCCAGCGCCAGCCGGTCATCGGCGGCGTTGGCCACCACCCGAACCACCTCGTGGCCGTCTTCCAGCAATTGAGCCAACACGGTGGCGCCAAAGTAGCGCGATCCGATCAGGGTGCATTTCAAGGCCATGTCGGCGCTCCTTCAGCGGTGTTTGAATTCGGGTTTGCGTTTTTCCACAAAGGCCTTCATGCCTTCTTTCTGGTCCTCGGTGCCAAACAGGGCATGGAACATTCGGCGCTCAAACATGACGCCGTCGGCCAAGCCCCCTTCAAAGGCGCGGTTGACCGACTCTTTGGCCGCCATCACGGCCAATTGTGAATAACTGCAGATCATCAGGGCTGCCCCCAAAGCCTCGGTCATGAGTTGGTCCAGCGGCACCACCCGGCTGACCAATCCGGAACGCTCGGCCTCGGCGGCGTCGATCATGCGCCCGGTCAGGGCCAGGTCCATGGCTTTGGACTTGCCCACCGCACGGGGCAAACGCTGGGTCCCTCCGGCGCCGGGGATGATGCCCAGCTTGATTTCGGGTTGGCCAAATTTCGCGTTGTCGGCGGCAATGATGAAGTCACACATCATGGCCAATTCGCACCCCCCGCCCAAGGCAAAACCGCTGACGGCGGCGATCACGGGTTTGCGGATGCTGCGGATGGTTTCCCAGTCGCGGGTGATGTAGTCGTTGCCATAAGCGTCGGCAAAGGTGTATTCGGCCATGACGCCAATGTCGGCCCCGGCGGCAAATGCCTTTTCGTTGCCGGTGATGATCATGCAGCCGATGGCCGGGTCGGCTTCAAAGGCTTTCAGGGCCTGTCCCAACTCCACCATCAGTTGCGGGTTCAGGGCGTTGAGTTGCTTGGGCCGGTTCAGGGTGATCACCCCGACTTTGCCACCCTCGGTGCGGACCTCGATGCATTCATGCGACATGGCGATTCTCCAGAATATTCACAGCATTCGATCACAGTGTAAGGCAGTTGACACGCCTCGATCCCGTTCGGGAAAACATCAGCCAACCGATCGGTCGGTTAATGATAGATTCGGGTCAGGAGACACGCAACATGACAGAACCGACCGTCCTCTACGAAGAGCAAGGTGCCGTGGCCTTGGTCACCCTGAACCGGCCCGCTAACCTCAACAGCCTGAATCTGGAGATGCACCAAGCCCTTTGGCGGGCGCTGGACCAGGCCGAATCGAATCCCTCCATCCGCGCGCTCGTGCTGACTGGCGCCGGGCGCGGTTTTTGCGCCGGGGCCGATTTGTCCGGATTTGATTTTTCCGACGGACCCAACCGGGTCGAGCGGGCCGATCCCGGCCCGGTCATCGAGCGCGCGTTCAACCCCACCACCCGGCGCCTGATGCGCTTGCGCATGCCGGCGGTGGCGGCGATCAATGGTGTGGCGGCCGGAGCTGGCGCCTCGATTGCCATGGCGTGTGACATCGCCATCGCCCATCCGCAGGCCAGTTTCATCCAGGCGTTCAGCAAAATCGGCCTGATTCCCGACGCCGGCGGCAGCTGGCTGCTGGTCGAGCGCCTGGGGCTGGCGCGTGCGCTGGCCCTGGCCATGACGGGCGACAAATTGATGGCCCCGCAGGCTCAGCAATGGGGCCTGATCTGGGGCGTGGAAGAAGATTGCCTGGGCGCTGCGTTGGCCATGGCGCAAAAGCTGGCGGTCATGCCCACCGCCGCCTTGGTCGCCACCCGCCACCTGCTGCGCGACGCCAGCACGCGCAGCCTGGATCAGCATCTGGACATCGAGCGCGACACCCAATCGATGTTGGGTCGCACGCACGATTACTTTGAAGGCGTCAGCGCCTTTTTGCAAAAACGACCACCGCAATTCAAGGGGGAATGACATGGACGCCTTCGAACGCGCCCGCCGTGTGGGTGAGACCATGTTCGCGGTCGATACCGCCTCGCGCCTGACCATGGGCATGGAGTTGCTGCTGTGCGAACCCGGCCGGGCGATCTTGCGCATGCCGATCCGGGCCATGCACCTCAATGGCCACCAAATCTGTCATGGCGGGTTCATCTTCACGCTCGCCGACACCACCTTTGCCTTTGCCTGCAACAGCCACAACAAAAACGCCGTGGCGGCAGGTTGCAGCATCGAATTCCTCAAGCCCGTGCGCGAGGGCGATGTGCTCACCTGTGAGGGCCTTGAGCAGACCCTGTCGGGGCGCCACGGCATCTACGACATGAAGGTGCACAACCAGCACGGCGACGTGGTGGCCATGTTCCGTGGCAAAAGCGCCCAGATTGCGGGCACCGTTTTCCCTGAATGAGGTTTGGCATGACGCACACCCTGCCCCTGGAGCCGATCGAAAAAGCCAGCATCGACGAATTGCGCGCCTTGCAACTCAAGCGCTTGCAGGCCACCTTGCACCACGCCTACCAAAACTCGCCGGTCTACCGGCGCAAGTTCGATCAGGCGGGCGTGCATCCCGACGAGTGCCGCAGCCTGGCCGATCTGGCGCGCTTTCCCATGACCACCAAGGCCGATTTGCGCGACAACTACCCCTTTGGGATGTTTGCGGTCCCGCGTGAAAAGCTGGTGCGGGTGCATGCCTCCAGCGGCACCACCGGCAAGCCCACGGTGGTGGGCTACACCCAAAACGACATCGACACCTGGGCGCAAGTGGTGGCGCGCAGCATCCGGGCGGCGGGTGCCAGACCCGGCGACATGGTGCATGTGAGTTATGGCTATGGCCTCTTTACCGGCGGCTTGGGCGCACATTACGGCGCCGAAAAACTGGGCCTGACCGTGGTGCCGTTTGGCGGCGGCCAGACCGAGCGCCAGGTGCAACTGATTCAGGACTTCCGGCCCGACATCATCATGGTCACCCCCAGCTACATGTTGGCCATTGCCGATGAATTCCAGCGGCTCGGGCTGGATCCGGCAGACAGCAGTTTGCGCATTGGCATTTTCGGGGCCGAGCCCTGGACCAACGACATGCGGCGCGCGATCGAGCAACGCATGGGGCTGACGGCGGTCGACATCTATGGCTTGTCCGAGGTGATCGGGCCCGGTGTGGCCAGCGAGTGCGCCGAAACCCAGGACGGCCCGACCATCTGGGAAGACCATTTCTATCCCGAGATCATCGATCCGGACACCGGCATGCCCTTGCCCGACGGTGAACTGGGCGAGCTCGTGTTCACCAGCCTGACCAAAGAGGCCATGCCGATCATCCGCTACCGCACGCGCGACCTGACCAGGTTGTTGCCGGGCACCGCCCGCACCATGCGTCGCATGGAGAAGGTCACCGGACGCAGCGACGACATGATGATCGTGCGCGGCGTGAACGTGTTTCCATCGCAGATCGAGGAATACATCTTGCGCCAGCCCGAACTGGCACCGCACTACCAGTGCGTGCTCACACGCGAGGGGCCGCTGGATCACTTGACTGTCAAGGTCGAAACCCGCCCCGGCCTGGCGCCCGACAGCGCCAGCGCCCGGCAAGCCGCGCAACACCTGCAACGCGATGTCAAAGTGTTTGTCGGCACCTCGATTCAGGTCGAGTTGCTGGCTGAAGGCGGGGTCGAGCGCAGCATGGGCAAAGCCAAGCGCGTGGTCGATCTCAGGGCCCGCTGAACGCCCCTCAAAGCCAGCGTTTCAGGGCATCCGCCTGGTTCGGATCGGGCAGCAATTGCCAGTTGGAGGCCAGCTTGGGGACCCTCAGTTCCAACCACATCAGTTGCTGGTCGCGGCTGACCAGGGCGCGGCAGCGCGTCCCGGGGCCCAACAGCAGCGGCAGGTCGTCGAGTTTTTTCAGCCGCCAGGGTTGGGCGCTTGCGCCGCGCCCGACCTCGATGCCCAGCCACTCATCGCCAGCCGCCATGCCCGCGTGTTCGGCAGCACCGCCGCGCAGCACCGCCTTGACGACCAGCCCCGCCGCCCCTTCTTGCACCCGCAGGCCCAGGCGCTGCGCCATGGGGGCCTTATCGGTGTCGATCTTCACCCCATGGGCGCGCAGCAACGGTGCCAACGGCAAGTCGCCGGTGGAGTGAACCCAGCGCTGGATGGACGCTGACCAGTCCCGCCCGGTGCAGGCCTCTAATTCCTGCAGCAAATCGGCTTCGCTCATGGGGCCGGCGGCGCATCGCTTCCACAGGCCACGCATGACGTCCTCCAAGCTGCTGCCGGCCTGGCGCAGACTCAAGTCCAGGCACAAGCCCACCAGCGCGCCTTTGGTGTAGTAGCTGACCGTGGCGTTGAGGGTGTTTTCATCCTGGCGGTAATACTTGACCCAGGCGTCAAAACTCGCTTGCGCCACGCTTTGCACCTTGCGCCCCGGGGTCTGATCGACCTGAACGATGGTTTTGCCCAGCAATTTCAGATAGCGTGCGGCGTCGATCAGCCCGGCGCGAACCAACAGCAAGTCGTCAAAATAACTGGTGAAGCCTTCAAAGAACCACAGCAGTTCGGTGTAGTTCTCTTGCTGCAAGTCGCAGCGGGCAAACTCATGGGGGCGCAGGCGTTTCACATTCCAGGTGTGAAAGTACTCGTGGCTGATCAAGCCCAGCAGCGTCACGTAGCCATCGCTGGCGCTGGGCTCACCCAGGCGGGGCAGGTCGCGCCGGTTGGCAATCAGCGCGGTGCTGTTGCGGTGCTCCAGCCCGCCATAGCCGTCATCCACCGCATGGAGCATGAACACATAGTCGCGGTGGGGCGCACGCCCCCGGGGGCCATGCCACATCTGGATCGCCGCCTTGCAGATCCGCTGGGTGTCGGCCAGCAAGCGCTGACCATCGAACGACGCGGGCGCACCCGCCACGACAAAGCGATGGCGCACGCCGCAGGCGACGAATTCGCCCGACCAAAAGTCACCCAACTCAAAAGGCGCGTCGATCAGTTCATCGTAGTCTTGCGCCCCGTAGGTGCCCCAACCCCGCGCGTCCACCCGCAGCGCTGACAGGCCGGTGGCAACCCGCCAGCCCCGGGTGCCGCGCGGCGGCACCACGCTGATGTGGTGGGGCGCATCGGTTTGACCCTGTGCGCTCAGGCACAGGCTGGTGCCATTGAAAAACCCGCGCCGGGTGTCGAGCCAGGCGGTGCGCACCGAAGGGTCAAAGGCATACACCCGGTACTTCAGCGTCAGGGGGCGATCCGGCCGGCAACGGATCGTCCAGGTGTTTTTATTGACTTGCGTCAGGGCGCAGGTGCTTCGCCCTTGATGGGCGCTGAGTTCTTGCAGGTGGCGGGAAAATTCGCGCACCAAATAGCTGCCCGGGATCCACACCGGCAGCGACACCACTTGCTCGGGCTGGGGCTGTGCAATCGTCATTTCGACGTCGTACAAGTGGGCGTGCACATCGCGGGCACTGACCACATAGCTGACGGCAGCGGTTTGCAAGGGTTTGGGTTGGCGGGGCATCCGGACTCCTTCAGGTGGCAGCTGCGCCCAGCAGGCAGCTCAACACCGACACCAGCGTCAGGCGAAAGCGCAGCGTCATCCATTCGCGCAAACCGGCCACGGGCCAGGTTTTGCGATCGACCAAATAGCAGGCCAACAGCAACAGAGCCAACAACGGCAAGCCGGCATAGGCGGGCATGATCACCGCCAACCAGGCGACCAGCGAGGGGCTGACACCCCAGATCAGGTGAAAGGTGCGCAGCGGCGTGTTTTCGCGCAGGGCCAGGCCCCAGTGGATGCCGCCCAAAAATGAGGCGATGACGGCGCCATACGAGGTCAATGCAATGGCCACCAGGGGCAGCACATCGACTTCAACCAGAAACATCAGCAAAGCGCCCAGCACAAACGGGATCAGGCCGGCATAACCCAGGCGGTGGGCCCAGCGGCCCTGTTCAGAATCGACTTGCAAAGGCATGATGAACTCAGAGTTGCTTTTCCAATTGGGCGATCGGGATGGCTCCCGGGATGCGCACGCCACTGGCGGTGAAGGTGGTCGGCGTGCCGGTGATGCGGTGTTTGCGCCCGAATTCGACATTGCGGTCGATGGCGCTGCTGTCGCAGGTGGCCGCCGCCGGGGTTTTGGCTTGAAGCATCCAGTCTTGCCAGGCTTGTGCGCGGTCTTTGGCGCACCAGATGTGACGCGACTTTTGCATCGAGTCAGCCCCCAGCACGGGGTAGATGAAGACATGGATGGTGACGTTGTCCAGGCGTTCCAGATCGCGCTCGAAGCGTTTGCAGTACCCGCAATTGGGATCGGCGAACACCGCCATTTTGCGCTGGCCGTTGCCGCGCACCAGCGTCAGCGCATCTTTGACCGGCAATTTGGCAAAGTCGATGGCGTTGAGTTTTTCCAGCCGTTCTTCAGTCAGGTTGCGCTTTTGCCGGGCGTCGATCAGCTCACCCTGAATCAGGTAATTGCCTTCAGCATCGGTGTAGTAGATCTCGTTGCCTTCGGTTCTGATTTCAAACAGCCCGCTCATCGGGGTGCGGCGCACTTCTTCGATGCGCGGCAGGCTGGGCAGTCGCTCGGTCAGGTTTTTTCGGATCTGGTTTTCCTGCCCTTGGGCGTGGGCTGCCGGGACGGCAACGGCGGTCAGGGCGAAGGCCAGCTGCAGGGCCAGCAAAGAGGTGATGCGTTTCATGTGCCAATGTCCAGATGGGTGGCTTGCGCCATGGTCCAGCGCTTGAAGAAGTCGAGGCGATTGACGCACGACAAGCCCGTGTTGCGCAGCCAGCGGGCGATGGGGGAAGGGTGGGCATACAGGGTTTGCAAGCCGTCGCAGGCGGCGTTGACGACCGCCAGAGCCAGTTTGCGTTGACGCTCATACTCGCGCAGCAAGCGGGGGTCGGACACCCCGGACAGGCGACCCTGACGTTGCCGCTGGCGCAGCACTTGGGCCAGGCAGGCCACATCGTCCAGGCCCAGGTTCAGTCCCAGACCCGCCAGCGGGTGGATGGTGTGCGCCGCGTCGCCCACCAGCACAAACGCCGAGCCGTCGGGGGTTGTGCCGCTCCAGTGGCGCGCCCGCGCCGATTGCAAAGGCCAGACCGCCCGTGGGCTGGTCAGGCTCAGGGCACCCAACTCGCCGGCGGTTTGTTGCATCAAAACGGGTTCGAGTTGGGACGCATCCTGCACCAAGCGGCTTTGTGCCAGCAGCGGCGGCAAGGACCACACCACCGCGCTGCTGTGGGGGTCGCCCAATGGCAACAGCGCCAGGATGGTGGCTTGTGAACCCGAATTCACGAACCATTGGCGGGCACACTGGTCATGGGGTCGGGCATGCTGAACCCGAAAGGCCAGTGCGTGCTGGTCGTAGGGTTGGCGTTCAAAGCCCAGGCCCCAGGCGTCGCGGCTGCGGCTGGCCTTGCCCTCGCAGACCACGGTCAGTTCAGCACGAGGGGGGGCGTCGAGCAATCGGACGCCGCTGTGCTCGGCCACGCGTTGGCGCAACAAGGCCAGCAACGCGGGCACCTCGACGATCCAGCTCAGCGGCTGGTGGCCCGGGCCTTCAAACCCGATCTGGCCGCCGTCATCGCCCCACACCGCCATGCGTTGCACCGGGCTGGCTGCCGCCTCGGGCCAAGCGGTCAGGCTTTCAAGCAATTGGCGCGCCGAGGCATTGAGCGAGTAAGCCCGAACATCGGCTTCCCCTTGGGGCATACCGGCGGGCGAATCCAGCGCGACCCGCAGCCCCTGGCGGGCGAGCGCCAACGCCAGGGCACAGGCTGTGATGCCGTCGCCACGGATGCAGACGTCAAAATCAAAAGACATGGGCTCATTTTAGGGTGCGCCCATGGGGCAGCCCCATCTTTGCGACAATCGCCCCATGAGCACCGCAGCCATCCTCTCTGAAATCTGGGTTTATCCCCTCAAGTCCTGCGCCGGCATTTCGGTGCGCCAGTCCACCCTGACCGAAACCGGTCTGGAATGGGATCGCACCTGGATGGTGGTCGATGCCCAGGGCAGCATGGTCACCCAACGCGAATTGCCGGCCATGGCCCTGATCGAGACCCGCTTGCGCGCGACCGAGGTGGTGCTGCGGGCGCATGGCATGTTGGCTCTGCACCTGGCCATGGATCAGGCCGAAGGCCAGACCCGGGTCGAGATCTGGGGCCAGCAGGTGCCGGCCTACGACATGGGCGACCTGGCCGCCCAGTGGCTGACCGACTTTTTGGCGCAAACCCCGGCGGGCCGGGCCCTGGGGCCTTTGCGTCTGGCCCGTTTTGATCCCGACCACCAGCGGCCCAGCGACCCCCAGTGGGCGCAAGGGCATCCGGGGCTGAACACCTTTGGCGACGGGTTCCCGTTGCTGATCGCAGGTGCCGCCTCGTTGCAAGAATTCAACCGCCGCGCCCGGGACATGGGGCGCTCCGAGGTCGACATCCAGCGCTTTCGCCCCAACCTGGTCATCGCCGGGCTCGAACCGCACCAGGAAGACCGCTTGCAAGCCATCACCTTGCAGACGCCGCAAGGGCCGGTGGAAATTCGGCCGGTCAAGCCTTGCGTGCGCTGCAGCGTACCCGATGTCGACCCCGCCGATGGCCAATCCGATGGCGCCGTCAATCCGGTGTTGCAAAGCTACCGACAAGATCCGCGCATGAATGGTGCGCTGACTTTTGGCATGAACGCCATCGTGACCCGGGGTCTGGTGCCCGCCGCCAGCGAGCAGCCCGAGCCGGTGCTGAGCGTGGGCATGGCGGTGGAAGTCGCCTGACATGAACCGGCTGGTGGTGTGCGCCGACGATTACGCCCTGAATCCCGGGGTTTCACGGGCCATCCGCGAGCTTGCTGATCAAGGCCGAATCAGCGCCACCAGCGCCATGGTGTGGTCCGACCATTGGCCTGAGCACGCCAAGCCTTTGCGCGATCTGGCGGGCCGCATCAGTGTCGGCTTGCACCTCGATGGGACCAGCCCCTGGGCCCTGCGCGCCGGACACGGCATGCCTTTGGGCCTGCTCATGCTGCGCAGCGCCTTGGGTGCCCTCGATGTCGCCCGGGTACGGGCGGCCATAGAACGCCAGCTCGACCGCTTTGAAGCGGCATGGCAAGCCCCGCCAGACCATGTCGATGGTCATCAGCACATCCAGCAGTTCCCGGTTTTGCGCCAGGCACTGGTCCAGGTGTTGCAACAGCGTTATGGCCACAGCCGCCGCCCTTGGTTGCGGGTATCCCGCCCGCACGCGCAAGAACGTGGTTTCAAGTCCTGGTTGATCGGGCGCATGGGCGCGAGCCACCTGGCTGCTCTGGCGCAACAAGCCGGCTTGCCCCATTCGACCACCCTGGTCGGCATCAGTGACTTTACCGGCGATGCCCAGCATTGGCTCGATCAGGCTCAGACTTGGCTGGATTGGATCCGCCAATCCCCGGATGCGGTGCTCATGTGCCACCCCGGCCTGGCCGATGCCGATGCCCACGACGGAATTGCCAGCGCCCGGGTGCAAGAGTGGCAGGCCTTGTCCGATCCGCGTTGGCCGCTGGCTTTGCAAAGCCGTGGCCTGAGCTTGACCTGTCAACCCGGGCCCTGCGCCGCTGCGGAGGCCGCATGACCGCGCGGCGGGGTGTCTACACCTGGGTGGCCGGGCTGACTTTGGTCCTCTGGGTCTTGGCCTGGTTCAGGCCCCTGGCCTTGCCCGACGAAGGCCGCTACGGCGACATCGGGCGTTACATGTTGCTCTCGGGCGACTGGTTGGCCCCCCGGCTCGACGGCATCCCGTTCTTTCACAAGCCCCCGCTGCTGCACTGGTTGCAAGCGGCTGCCCTGAAGATCGCCGGCGTACATCCCTGGGTGTCGCGCGGGGTGCTTGTCGCCCATGCCGCCCTGATGCTCTGGGCCATGGCCTGGGCCACGCGCAAGATCTGGGGCGAGCAGGTCGCCCAACGTGCGGTGCTGATGCTGGGCACCAGCCTGGCCTTTTTGATCGGCGGTCAATACATCAATCACGACATGCTGGTGGCAGCCTGGATCGGTGTCGCCATTTGGTGCTTTGCGCTGTCCTTGTTGCAGGGCGATCGCCCCTGCCCGACCTTGGCCCGTTGGGGTTTTGTGGCTTGTGCCCTGGGCGTGCTGGCCAAAGGCCTGATCGGCCTGGTCTTGCCCGGTTTGGTGCTGTTCGTCTGGATCACCCTGACGCGCCAGTGGCGCAAGATCTTGTACCTGCCGTGGCTCAGCGGCTTGGGCCTGTTGGCGTGCATCGCGTTGCCTTGGTTCATCTGGGTCGAGCGGGTTCACCCGGGCGTGTTCGACTACCTCATCGTGGGCCAGCACTTTGGCCGTTACACCGGTACCACCTTCAACAATCCCTGGCCCTGGTGGTTTTACGGCGTGATTTTGTGTGGTTTGCTTTTTCCCTGGACCTTGCTGGCTTATGCATCGGGTTTGGCGCGGCTCATCCGCCAGCCATGGGCTTGGTGGCGGCCAGCTTCGCCAGAGCAGGCCTTGCTGTGGGTTTGGCTGATCGCCATCGCGCTGTTTTTCAGCATGCCGCGTTCCAAGCTGGTGGGTTACATCCTGCCGGTGCTGCCGCCGCTGGCCGTGTTGGCGGCCCTGGCCTGGCAGCGCTGGATCGCGCCGCGCCGTTGGGGTGACGGGGTTTTTGCGGCCCTGTGCGTCGCCAACTTGGCCATCGCCACAGGTGCCAATCAGGTCGCCAGTCAGTACACCCTGAGCAAGCGCAGCAGCGCCGATGTGGCGCAACGGCTGGCCTGCGAGATCCAACCCGGGGACGAAGTCTGGGCGGCTGGAGCTTACCCTTACGACTTGCCCTACATCGCCAACCTGTCCAAACCCGTGCGGGTCCTCAATGATTGGGAGCATGCCCGTCGCACGGCCGGGGATAACTGGCAACGCGAAATGTTCGAAGGCGCGCCGTTCGATCCGGACGCAGCGCAGCACATCATGCAGCCGCTTGATCAGTTGCACGCACCGCACACCGAACACGATTGGCTGGTCACGCCAGTGGGCCGTTGGCAGGCCAACGAACTGAAGTCGTGGCAGTTGGTGCAACAAGGACGCGTCTGGTCGCTTTGGCGCGGCTCAGCGGGCGAAGGCCCAGAGTCGGCCCAGCACAAAGGTCTGCGCTGCAGCAACGACCATGGCCAGCCACAAAGCCGGCCATGAGGGCCATTCGAGCCAGCGCGTCATGAGCATGAAGCTGGCTTCGTTGCTGAGCAAACCCAACAAGGCTGTGATCCCGAACCGACGCAGGCTTTGCTGAACCGGGGTGGTGGTGTCGGCAAAACTCAGTCGTCGGTGCCCCGCAAAACTCACCCCAAACGCCACCCCGAAACCCAAGGCATTGGCCACTTCAGGCCAAAGGCGCGTTTCGAGCAGGGCAAACACCGTTGCGTGCACCAATGCGGCGCTGCCACCGACCACGCCGAACCAAAATCCGGAACGCCAGCGCGCGGGATTCATGCCTGGCCGGCATCCAGGCCACGGCCGATGCGTTCTTTCAGCAAATAGCTGGGTCGACGCTTGACCTCTTCATAAATGCGGCCGACATACTCAGACAGCACGCCGAGCGACAGCAACTGGATGCCGCTGAAAAACATGATGCTGACCACGATGGTCGCATAGCCCGGCACCGAGATGCCCCAGACAAAGTACTCAATGATGGCCCACAACCCATAGCCCATGGCCGTCATGGCAATCAGCAACCCGGCGATGGTCAGCAGGCGCAGCGGCACCGTCGAGAACGCCAACATGCCAGTCAGGGCCAGGGCAAATGCGCCGCGCAACCCGAAGTTGCTGCGTCCTTCGATCCGTTCCAGGGGTTCATAGTCCAGGGCCAGGCTGGGGTACCCGACCCAGGCATACAAGCCTTTCATGAAGCGGTTGCGCTCAGGCAGGGCTTTCAGGGCCTCGACCACGCGCCGATCCATCAGGCGAAAGTCACCCGCATGGGGTGGAATTTGCACCCGGTTGCCCCAGTTGATCAACTTGTAAAACAATCCGGTCAGCCAACCTTGCAAGGCCGAGTGGTCTTGGCGGTGGCGGCGTACGGCATAGATCACATCCAGCCCCTGCTGCCAGTGCTGCAGCATCTGCGGCAACAAATCCACCGGATGCTGGCCATCGGCGTCCATCAGGATCACCACATCGCCTCGGGCGGCCTCCAGACCGGCTGTCATGGCGGCTTCTTTGCCAAAATTGCGCGACAGGTCCAACAACACCACCTCGGGGTGCAGTTGGCACAAGCCGGCAACCACCCGGGCGGTGTCATCGCGACTGCCGTCGTTGACCACGATCAGTTCGATCTGCACCGCCAGCGTGCGCAGCACCGACAACACGGCGGGCACCACCACCGGCAGGTTGCGCGCTTCGTTGTACGCCGGCATGACACACGACAGGCGCAAGGCGTCGAAACCGGGACGAGGGCGGGACAAAGGCTGCATGGGATCAAGCATAACGCAATGTCTCTGCTGGCTTGTGTCGCCGGGAGAGAAGGGGCGAGCGCTTACAATGGAGTCAAACTACCCCACTGATTCAACATGAGCCTCAAATGCGGCATCGTGGGCCTGCCCAACGTGGGCAAGTCCACCCTCTTCAACGCCCTCACCAAAGCCGGCATCGCGGCCGAAAACTACCCCTTTTGCACCATCGAGCCCAACACGGGGGTGGTCGAGGTGCCCGACCCGCGCCTGCAGCAACTGGCCGAGATCATCAGCCCCGAGCGCATCGTGCCGGCCATCGTCGAATTTGTCGACATCGCCGGCCTGGTGGCCGGGGCCAGCAAAGGCGAAGGCTTGGGCAACCAGTTTTTGGCCCACATCCGCGAAACCGACGCCATCGTCAACGTGGTGCGTTGCTTTGACGACGCCAACATCATTCACGTGGCGGGCAAAGTCGACCCGATTTCCGACATCGAGGTGATCCAGACCGAGTTGTGTCTGGCCGATCTGGGCACGGTCGAAAAAGCCCAGCAGCGCTACGGCAAAGCCGCCAAGAGCGGCAACGACAAGGAAGCCACCAAAATGGTGGCTTTGCTGGCCAAGGTGCAGCCCGTGCTGGATCAGGGCAAGCCGGTGCGCACGCTGGACTTGAGCGACGAAGAACGTGCTTTGCTCAAGCCCCTTTGCTTGATCACCGCCAAGCCGGCCATGTTTGTCGGCAATGTCAGCGAAGACGGCTTTGAAAACAACCCCTACCTGACCCGCTTGCAAGCCTATGCGCAAGGCCAAAACGCCCCGGTGGTCGCCATCTGCGCCAAGATCGAAGCCGACATGTCCGAGATGAGCGACGACGACAAGGCGATCTTCCTGGAAGAAATGGGCCAGACCGAACCCGGGCTGAACCGCCTGATTCGTGCCGCCTTCAAACTGTTGGGCTTGCAGACCTACTTCACCGCTGGCGTCAAAGAGGTGCGCGCCTGGACCATCCACATCGGCGACACCGCTCCGCAAGCCGCAGGGGTCATCCACGGTGACTTCGAGCGCGGCTTCATCCGCGCCCAGACCATTGCCTTTGACGATTACATCGCCTTCAAGGGCGAGCAGGGCGCCAAAGACGCCGGAAAGATGCGCGCCGAGGGCAAAGACTACATCGTCAAAGACGGCGATGTCATGAACTTCCTGTTCAACGTCTGACCCACGCGCCCCAAAAAAATCCCCCTCATCGAGGGGGATGGGACATGAGTCGGCCCGCAGGCCGCTCCATCACTTCATGTAATCGGACACCACTTTCCAGCGGCCATCCTGGATTTGCGACAGGCGCGACTGGTCGTTGCCCAGGCGCTTGGTGGCCGTAAAACTCAGCGGCGGGCTGCCGAAGATGTCGCCCTGGAAGGTGATGCCGTCCATGGCCTTGATGAAGGTCTCGTGGGTCAGGTTTTTACCGGCTTTGCCCGCTGCGGTGGCAAAGTGCGTCATGGCCTGATAGCCGTAAACCGAGAACACGGTCGGGTCTTCGTTGAACTGGGTCTTGTACTTGGTGGCCCAGAAACGGATGGGTTGGGACGCTTCATCCAAATAGGGGTGCTGCGAGGTCATGGCGGCGTAAAGGCCGTCCATGGCTTTGCCGCCCAGTTTGTGGATCAGGTCGGTGTAGGCCGCTGACGAGCCCAGAAAGATCGGGTTGAAACCGGTCTTGCGCGACTCACCGATGGTGCCCACGGTCTCGCGGATGATCGTGCCCAGCACCACCATGTCGCAGTTGGCCGCTTTCATGCGGGCCACTTGTGACGAAAAGTCGGTGGCCCCGCGCTTGAAGGTGGTCTTCTCGGCAAACTCCATGCCCACCGCCTTGAGGCCGGCTTCGCCCCCACGCATCACCTCCAGACCGAATTCATCGTCCTGATAGAGGGTGCAAACTTTCTTGGCGTTCTTTTCTTTCACCAGTTTGGCTGTGGCCAGTCGCACCTGATCGTAGTAAGTCGCTGCAAACGCAAACTTCAGCGGGTGAAACGGGTCAAACATCTCGCGCGCGGCTGTGACCGGGAAGAAGTTGATCACGTTCTTGCTGAACTGCACCGGCATCGCGGCCATGTTCTGGGCGGTGCCCACATGCCCGATCATGGCAAAAATCTTGTCCTGGTTGACCAGCTTTTGCGCCGCCAGCACCGCCCGCTTGGGGTCATAGCCCGAGTCTTCCACTTTGAGCACGATCTTGCGGCCATTGATGCCGCCTTGCTCATTGAGTTCGTCGACCGCCAGCATCAGGCCCATGCGGATTTGTTTGCCAAAGCCAGCCAGCGGCCCCGACAAATCCTGGATGGATCCCACCGTCAGGGTGTCTTTGCTGACCCCTTGTTGCGCCATCGCGGCACCGCTCAGGGCCAGCGCCGAAACCAGCGCCCACATTGTCTTTTTCATGGCCATCTTCTCCTCTTTAAAAAATGGTGGTCATCACGACCGGTACATCGCCTCGATTTGCGGCGCATACTTCTGCTCGACCAATTTGCGCTTGAGCTTCATGGTCGGCGTCAGTTCCTCGTCTTCCGCGCTCAGTTGTACATCGAGCAGGAAGAATTTCTTGATTTGCTCGACCCGCGCAAACTTGCGGTTGACGCGGTCGATCTCGTTTTGAATCAACTGTTGCACTTCGGGAGCCCGGGTGAGCGAGGCGTAGTTGCTGAACGGCACATCGGCGTCCTGGGCAAACTTTTCCACGTTCTCCTGGTCGATCATGATCATCACCACCAGATAAGGCCGACGGTCGCCGATGACCACGGCATCGGTGATGTAGGGCGAGAATTTGAGCTCGTTTTCGAGTTCGGTCGGGGTGATGTTCTTGCCACCTGCCGTGATGATGATGTCTTTCATCCGGTCGGTGATGCGGAAATACCCTTCCTCGTCGACCGTCCCGACATCTCCGGTGTGCAACCAGCCGTCGTCATCGAGGGCTTCGCGGGTTTTGTCGGGCATGTTGAGGTAGCCCTTGAAGACATTCGGGCCCCGCACCAGAATTTCATTCGTTTGCGGATCCAGTCGCACCTCATTGAAGCGTGCGGCCGGCCCGATCGAGCCCGGCTTGATCTTGTGCGGCAACATGCCGGTCGACCCCCCACAGGTTTCGGTCATGCCCCAGACTTCGAGCATGGGCACGCCCAACGCCAGGTACCAGCGCACCAGATCGGGCGAAATGGGTGCGGCACCCGTCACCAGATAACGCGCGCGGTGGATGCCGATCATTTTGCGCACATTGTTCAGCACCAAAGCTTTGGCCAGTCTGAATTGCAGCCGCAACCCGGCGGAAACCTCTTGCCCCGCCAGCACCTGGTCGGCGACCCGCTGGCCGACACCGATCGCCCATGCGTAGGCCGCTTGCTGCAGGCGGCTCGACTCCTTCAGGGCGATCATCACGCCCGAATAAAACTTTTCCCACACGCGCGGGACGGCGGTGAACACCGTGGGCGCGATTTCGCGCACGTTTTCAGGCACCGTTTCGGGGTTCTCGACAAAATTCAGCACCGTGCCGGTGTAGAGCGAAAAATACTCGCCCCCGACCCGCTCGGCGATGTGGCACAAGGGCAAAAAACACATGGTTTCATCGCGGTCGTCGCGGGCGATCAGGGTGTTGTACCCGCGCACCGTGTAGGTCAACCCGGCATGGGTGTGCATGGCCCCTTTGGGCTTGCCGGTGGTGCCCGAGGTGTAGACCAAAATCGCCACCTGATCCGGCTGGCACCGGGCGATGCGTTCTTGCAGGGCCTGGGGATGAAGGGCGGCGTGCTGGCGACCCAGCTCGCGCAGCCGATCAAAGCCGATCACCATGGGGTCGCTCAGGTGGTGCAGGCCGGTCATGTCCATCACCACGATGTGGCGCAGCAGCGGCAGCCGGTTGCGCACCTCCAGGGCTTTGTCGAGTTGCTCGTCGTCTTCGACAAACAGCACCGTGGTCGACGAGTCCTGGCACAGGTATTCGACCTGGCTGGCGGCGTCGGTGGGGTAGATGCCGTTGGAGGTGCCGGCACAGCTCAGCACCGCCAGATCGGCCATCACCCATTCCATGCGGGTATTGGCCAGGGTCGACGCGGTCGCGCCGGCGGCAAAGCCCAGCGACAACAGGCCATGCCCCAGCTCGTGCACGGTTTGGCCGACCTCGGACCACGTGACCGAACGCCAAATGCCCAGGTGTTTCTGACGCATCCACACTTTGGGGCCGCGCAGTTGCACCGCTTGCCAAAACATGGCGGTCAGGGTGTCGCCGGCCAGCACGTCGTCGGTGTTGGGTTGAAGTTGAGAGGCTTCCCAGAGTCCGTTCATGTCGTCATCGCCAATTTTTCTTTTTCTTCCAACGCCGGTCGTCGCGCACGCCGGCTTCCTTCATGCCCAGGTAAAACTCTTTGATGTCTTCCTTTTCACGCAGATTGGCGCAAGTGTCTTCCATCACGATGCGCCCGTTTTCCAGCACATAGCCATAGTCGGCAGCGTTCAGGGCCATGTTGGCGTTTTGCTCCACCACCAGCATGGTGGTGCCGCGCTCGCGATTGATGCGCACGACAATTTCAAAAATCTCTTTGGTCAGTTTGGGCGATAAGCCCAGGCTGGGTTCGTCGAGCATCATCAGGCTCGGGTCAGCCATCAGGGCGCGGCTGATGGCCAGCATTTGTTGCTGCCCGCCCGACAGCAGGCCCGCAGCTTGTTCGGCGCGTTCGCGCAAGATGGGGAAATAGCCGAATACGGTCTCCATGTCGCGACCGACCGCGTCGCGGTCGTTGCGGGTGTAAGCCCCCATCAGCAGGTTGTGGCGCACGCTCAGCAGCGGAAACACCTCGCGCCCCTCGGGCACGTGGGCCAGACCCATTTGCACCACCCAAGCCGGATCCCGCGCCGTGATGTCCTGGCCTGCAAACTCGATGTTGCCCTTGCGCGGATCAATGATGCCGCTGATGGTCTTCAAAATGGTCGACTTGCCCGCGCCGTTGGAACCCAGCACGGTGGCTATTTCGCCTTGCCGCACTTTCAGGCTGACGCCCCGGATGGCCTTGATGGGGCCATAGGCGCTTTCGACATTCGAGAGCTTGAGCACCACCACCCGATCGGCAAACCAATCGCTCATGCGGCCCTCCTGTCGGTAGGGGGCGTGCTGCGACGCAAGTTGGAGACATCATCCACTGTGCCCAAATATGCCTCGATCACGCCGGGGTGGGCTTGCACTTCGGCTGCCGTGCCCAAGGCCAGCACCTCGCCCTGGCTCATGGCCAACACCCGATCCGACACTTTGGCCACCAGGCCCATGTCGTGCTCGACCATCAGCACCGTGATGCCCAGCAGCGAGCGGACGTCCGAAATCCAAAACGCCATGTCTTCGGTTTCTTCGCTGTTCAGGCCCGAAGAGGGCTCGTCGAGCAACAGCAACTGCGGCTCCATGCACAAGGCGCGCGCCAGCTCGACCACCTTGCGCACCCCATAGGGCAACCCGCCGACATAGGTGTCGCGGTAATGTTGCAGGTTCAGGAAGTCGATCACCTGCTCGACTTTTTCACGCGCCTCGATTTCGGCGCGGCGCGTGGCCGGCGTAAACGCCAGTTCTTGCCACAAGTTGCTGCGGCGGTGTCGATGGCGACCGATCAACAGGTTTTGCAGCACCGTGGCGTGTTCAAACAACTCGATGTTCTGGAAGGTGCGGGCAATGCCCAGTCCGGCCACATCGTGCGGGGCAACGCGAGACAGCGATTGACCGCTGAACAACACCTCACCCTGGGTCGGGGTGTAAATGCCGCTGATCAGGTTAAAGACCGTGGTTTTACCGGCGCCATTGGGCCCGATCAGGGTGAAGACCTCACCTTGGCGCACTTCAAAGCTGACCCGATTGACAGCCAGCAGGCCGCCAAAACGCACGGTCAGGTCGCGAGCGGACAACAGCACAGGCGTGTTCATTTGAGACGATCCGATTTCTGAAAACTCTTTTGCCGCTTGAACATGCCTTGGCGGTAAAACGGAAAAAGTTGCAGCCAGGCGCGAATTTTCAGCCAGCGCCCGTAAAGACCCATCGGTTCAAACAGCACAAAACCGATCAGCACCAGGCCGTAGACCACCGCCTGCAAACCAGGCGCTTGCGCCACAACCTCGGGCAGGTATTCTTTGCCGATGGAGATCAGTTGCGGCATGGTGATCAGAAAAATGGCCCCTAAAAAAGCCCCATGGATCGACCCCAAGCCACCGATCACCACCATCAGCAGCAGGTCGATCGAGTGCAACACATTGAACTGGTCGGGGCTGATGAATTGCAGCTTGTGGGCATACAGGGCACCCCCCAACCCCGCCAAGGCGGCCGACATCATGAAGCTCAGCGTCTTGTAGCGGGCCAGGTGGATGCCCATGCTCTGGGCCGAGATTTCCGAGTCACGGATAGCGACAAACGCCCGCCCGGTCGGGCTGCGCAACACATTGATCACCGCCAGCGTGCTGAGCACCGTGACGACCAGACAGAGGGCGTAGAAGCCTGCTTCACTGTCGATCTTCCAGCCCGATACGCTGGGCGGCAGCACCGACAGGCCGGCGTTGCCGCCGGTCACGCTTTCCCATCGGGCCAGCCCTTCTTCGACGATGAAGCCAAACGCCAGCGTGGCGATGCCCAAGTAGATGCCTTTGACCCGCAGCGCGGGCAAACCCACCACCGCCCCTACTGCCGCCGACAGCAAACCTGCCATGGCCAGCGACAACGGAAACGGCCAGCCCTGTGCGGTCAGCACCGCTTCGGTGTAAGCGCCCACCCCCAAAAAGGCCGCATGGCCGATCGAGAACAAGCCGGTGTAGCCCGCCAGCAGCATCAGCCCCAAGCCCACCACGCTGTAGATCAGCACAAAAGTCAGTTGTGCCAGCCAATAATCATCGAGCAACCAGGGCGCCGTCAGCAAAAAAGCCATCAACAAGCTGTACCAGAAGCGATGGCCGCCATGTTTGGCCAGGCGGATGTCCTGGTCGTAGTCGGTTTTGAAAATGAATCGCATGACCGGGCCTCAGACCTTTTTGCGCAGGTTGTCGCCCAACAAACCGTTGGGCTTGATGGCCAGCATGATCAGCACCACCACATAGGCGGCGACGTCTTTGAAACCCTCGGGCAGGTAAAAGCCCGCCAATGCTTCGACCACACCGATGATGATGCCCCCCAAAATCGCGCCGGGCAGGCTGCTGAAACCGCCAACCACCGCCGCCGGAAACGCCTTCAGGCCAATCAGGCCCATGTTGGCGTGGACAAAAGTGATCGGAGCCAGCAGCAAGCCGGCCACTGCCGCCACCATGGCCGCCAAGCCCCAGACCAGCCCATTGAGCCGCTTCACCGGGATACCCATGTAATAGGCGGCCAACTGGTTTTGTGACGACGCCTGCATGGCGATGCCCAACTTCGATCGGCTGAACAACAGGTAGAGCACCAGACACAAGACGGCGGTGCAGGCCATCACCATGATTTGGCTGGCCCCCAGCACCAGCCCCCCCCATTGCACAGTCAGGTCTTTGTAGGGCGCGGCAAACGCATGGGTGTCGGTCCCGATGCCCGGGATCATGGTCACCAGCCCGCGCGCCACGTAGCCGATGCCAAAGGTCAGCATGACCACCGAAAAAGCCGGTTGACCCAAAATGGGGCGGATCACGGCACGCTCGATCAACCAGCCCGTCAACGCCATGGCCAGCAACACGACCGGCACCACCAACACAAAACTCAGGCCCAAACCATCGATCAGCGCCAGACCGCAAAACGCGCCCAACATCATCAACTCGCCCTGAGCAAAACTGACGGTCTCGGTCGCTTTGTAAATGAGCACGAAGCCCAAAGCGATCAGGCCATAGATGCAGCCTTGGGCGATGCCGCTCAATATGATCTGCAACTCCTGCATGCGCTCCCTCAGTTTTTAGGTGTGAATGTGTCTGGAGGGCGATTGTCCAGAGGGGCAACGACTGCGCCATGTGGGTTAACCCTGCCCTGCGCGGGCACGCCGCCTGAAAGCCTGTTTTTCCGAGGGAAATCCGGGACATGGCTGTCGCCAGAAACAACCCGTCTGTTGATCGGAGCCCCCTAGAATGTCCCTGAATTGAATGAGGACATGATGGTCAACCAAACTGCTCCCGCGCCACCGGCCACCAGCCCGTTGGGGCGATTTCGCGTGCTGGACCTGACCCGCGTGCGATCCGGTCCGACTTGCGTCCGGGTGTTGGCCGATTTCGGCGCCGATGTCATCCGCATCGAATCCCCGCCAGGTCTGGATCCCACCCAGGCCACGCTGGGCGCGCGCGACAGCTCGGATGCGCTCAATCTGCATCGCAACAAGCGTTCGATCACCCTCAACCTCAAAGAGCCGCAGGCACGAACCATCTTGCACCGGCTGGTCGAATCAGCCGATGTGGTGGTCGAAAACTATCGACCCGATGTCAAGCACCGATTGGGGTTGGACTACGACACCCTGAGCGCCATCAATCCGCGCATCATTCTGGCCAGCATCTCGGGTTTTGGCCAAGATGGACCCTACCAAACCCGACCTGGTTTTGATCAAATCGCCCAGGGCATGGGGGGTTTGATGTCGATCACCGGGTTCGACGGGCAGGGCCCGGTGCGCGCCGGCATCGCAGTGGCTGACTCCAGCACCGGTCTGTATGGCGCCATCGGCGTGCTGACGGCCTTGCTCGAGCGCGAGCAATCGGGGCGTGGCCAGTGGGTGCAAGCCAATTTGTTGTCTTCGATGATCGCCCTGTGTGACTTTCAGGCCGCGCGCTGGCTGATCGATGGGGTGGTGCCTCCGCAAGCGGGCAACGACCACCCCGTGACCACCCCCATGGGGGCCTTTGCGTCGGCGGACGGACACTTCAATTTGGGTGTCGGCAACACCCAGCAATTTCGCACCTTGTGCGACATCATCGGGCGCCCTGACTTGCGCGACAAGCCTGAATATCAAGCCAATGCCGGGCGTTACCAGGATCGCCCGCTCCTCAACGCCGAGTTGGCCAAGTCGTTTGCCACGCGCACGACCCAACAATGGGTGGATGTGCTCAACGCTGCCGGGGTGCCTTGCGGCCCCATCTACGACATGCAGCAGGTGTTCGAAGACCCGCAGGTGCAGCACCTGCCCACCACCACCACCTTGCCACACCCTCGGCGGGGCCCGATCCGGGTCTTGAACACCCCCACCGTGTTGTCACGCACACCGGCTCAGGTCACCCGCACCCAAGCCGAGTTGGGCGAACACAACCAGGCGATCCTGACCGAATTGGGGTACAGCCCCGCAGACATTCAAGCCTTCATCCAACAGAAAGTCATCTGACCATGAGCGACAACGCCACCCCATCCATTGGCACCATCCATCTGCACAAGCAGGCCCATGTGGGCACCATCGTGTTCGACAACCCTGCCAAGTTCAATGCCATGAACTACGACATGTGGGTGGGCCTGCCCCAACTCATCCAGAATTGTGTCGATGATCCCGAGATTCGCATCATCGTCTTGACCGGCACCGGTGACAAAGCCTTTGTGTCAGGCGCGGACATCTCGCAGTTCGGGCAGCGCCGCAACGGCGGCGACGCTGCCGAGGCCTACAACCGTGCCACCGAAGCAGCATATGCCAGCGTCCTCGATTGCCCCAAACCCACCCTGGCCAAAATTCGGGGCATTTGCATGGGTGGCGGTTTGGGTTTGGCGCTCAATTGTGATGTGCGCATCTGCACCAGCGACGCCAAATTCCGCATGCCCGCCGGCCGATTGGGTTTGGGCTATGCCTTTGCAGGGGTTCAACGCTTCACCGAAATCGTCGGCTTTGCCCACACCCCCGATTTGTTTTTCAGCGCCCGCATCTTTGGGTCAGCCGATGCCCATCACATGCACCTGATCCAGCAGGTGCTGGAACCCGAGCACTTTGAAGCCGGGGTGCAAGCCTACATCACCCAGGTGTGCGAGAACGCGCCCATGACCTTGGCCGCCGCCAAGCGGGCCCTGCTCGAGTTGCGCAAAGACCCGGCAGCACGCGACCTGGATCGGGTACAAAAGATGGTCCAAGCCTGTTTTGCCAGCGAGGACTACAAAGAGGGTCGACTGGCCTTTGCAGAAAAGCGCAAGCCCGACTTCAAAGGCCGTTGAAGCGTGCGGGGCCATCGGCCCCTTTGGATCGATCTGGAATGAGGAGATGGACATGTGGCATGGCTGGATTCGCAGTTCCCTGGTGGTGTTGTGGGCGTCGTTCTCGGTGTTGGCGGCTGCCCAGTCGGGCAAGACCTTGCGCTTTGTCGTGGGCTATCCCCCGGGGGGTTCGGGAGATTTCGTCACCCGAACCGTCGGCGAGGCGATCGCCGCCGAATTGGGGGTGACCGCCGTGATCGAAAACCGTCCCGGTGCAGCAGGCAACCTGGCCACCGAAGTGGTCGTCAAGTCCAACGACGGAGTGACCTTGCTGGTGGCCAGCAACCCCTACATCAACAAGGCGCTGTATAAAAAACTGAATTACGACATCGAAAAGGACCTCATTCCCGTCACATTGCTGGGCAATGGGCCGATGATCATTGCGGTCAATCAGAATTTGCCCATCCATTCCATCGCCGACCTGATTGCGCACGCCAAAAAGAACCCCGGCAAATTGAATTTCGCCTCCAGCGGCAACGGTTCCACCCCCCATTTGGGCGGCATCCTGTTCAACAGCGTGGCCGACGTCAACATCGTCCACATTCCCTTCAAGGGGGGGGCTCCGGCCGTGCAATCCATCATCGCGGGCGACACTCAGGTCATCTACGGCACCTCACCCGTGGTGTTGCCGCAAGTTCGGGCGGGTCGGATCCGCGCCTTGGCCATCACCACGCAAAAAGAGTCGGCCGCAATTCCCGGCATCATGGGCATGAAAGAGGCTGGCTTGGCAGATTACGACATCAGTTTTTCTTTCGGTCTGTACGCGCCCGCCAGTTGGCCCCCCCACGAGGTCCAAAAGGTATTTGATGCGGCAGCCAAGGTGCTCAAGCGTCCCGAGATGCGCGACAAACTGGCGACGCAGGGCATGGATCCGGCACCCAATGCATCGCCTGCAGACTTCAAGGCGGCCAATCTGCGCGAGGCGCCCTTGTGGGCACGGCTGATATCGGCATCCGGGGCCAAGGTCGATTGAGTGCGGCTCGCCTCAAAACACCCAAAGCAAAAAACTGGTCATGATCAGATAGCGTAAAAATTTGCCTATCGCCATGTAAGCCAAGCAGGGCAGGGCGGGCATGCGCAACCACCCGGCCACTGCGCAAAGCGGATCGCCCACCCCGGGCAACCAACTGAGCAAACAGGCTTTGGGGCCCAGTCTCTCCAACCAGCGCAATGCCCTGGCATGGTGCCCGGAGGTTTCGGTGCCACGGTACTTGTCCACCAACTGATGTGCCCCCAGCCCCATCCACCAGCAAATCATGCCGCCCAGGGTGTTGCCGACGGTGGCCACCCCGATGGCGGGCCAAAACAAATCCGGATTGAGCTTGATCAGGCCAAAGACCGCCGGCTCAGAGCCCATGGGCAGCAACGTGGCCGACACCAGCGCCACCACAAACACGGTGCTCAGGCCAAATTCAGGCAAGGCCAGCCATTGCAACAGGGACTGCATCCATTCGGGCATGCCCGCTAGTGTAGTGTGCGCTGCCCATCTCTGAGGCCATCCGGCGCTGGCCGGCGAACGGATGGTTTGTCAGGTTGCTTAAAAAATCGGCAGTAGAATGGCTCCCCTTTGATTCACCTCTCCCTCGTCGCTCTCCATGCGCATCGGTCCTTTTGAGTTGCCCAACAGCCTGATGGTTGCGCCCATGGCTGGGGTGACCGATCGCCCGTTTCGCAAACTCTGCAAATCCCTGGGCGCTGGTTATGCCGTCAGCGAAATGGTCACCTCGCGGCGCGACCTCTGGAACAGCCTCAAGACTTCGCGCCGTGCCGACCATGCGGGTGAAAGCGGTCCGATCGCGGTACAGATTGCTGGCACCGACCCGGTCGAGATGGCCGACGCCGCTCGCTACAACATCGATCGCGGGGCTCAGATCATCGACATCAACATGGGTTGCCCGGCCAAAAAGGTGTGCAACAAGTGGGCCGGCTCGGCCCTGATGCAAGAACCTGCGCTGGCGCTGTCGATTGTGGAGGCGGTGGTGCACGCCTGTGCGCCGCAGGGCGTGCCGGTGACCCTCAAGATGCGCACCGGGTGGTGTCCCGATCAACGCAACGCCCCGCAACTGGCACGGGCGGCCCAAGAGGCAGGCGTGCAGATGCTGACCATCCATGGCCGCACCCGCGATCAGGGCTACAAGGGCCATGCCGAATACGACACCATCGCCGACATCAAGTCGCGCGTGCGGGTTCCCGTGGTGGCCAATGGCGACATCGACAGCCCCGAAAAAGCCCTGGCCGTGCTGCGTCACACCGGGGCCGACGCGCTCATGATCGGCCGGGCCGCACAAGGTCGACCCTGGATTTTTCGTGAAATCAGCCATTTCTTGCAAACCGGCGAGCACCGCGCCCCACCGCTGGTGGCCGAGGTTCGGCGTTTGCTCACCGAGCACTTGACCGAGCACCTCGAACTTTACGGCGAGTACACCGGCGTTCGCAGTGCCCGCAAGCACCTGGGTTGGTATGTGCGCGATTGGCCGGGTGCCGCCGGGTTCCGATCGCACATCAACACCCTCGAAGACCCGCAGCAGCAATTCGATGCGTTGCTGGCCTATCTGGACCAACTCGAATCCTGGTCGGACCGCGTACCTGTGGCACAACGCCATCCGCTCGGCGCCGACCCTCAAGACCTGACTCAAGTTTCATGAGCAAAAAACACATCGAAGACGCGGTACGCGCCAGCCTGGAAGGCTATTTCAAAGACCTCAAGGGGGTTGAACCCGACAACCTCTACGAGTTGATGCTGGGCACCTTCGAAAAGCCGCTGCTCGACATCGTCATGCGTCATGCCGAAGGCAACCAGTCGCGGGCGGCCGAATGGCTGGGCCTCAATCGCAACACTTTGCGCAAGAAATTGCTCGAACACAAGCTGATCAAACCATGAACGCACTCATTTCAGTTTCGGACAAAAGCGGCATCGTCGAGTTGGCGCGCCAATTGCATCAATTGGGCGTGGGGCTGATGTCGACAGGCGGCACCGCCAAACTGCTCGCCGATGCCGGCTTGCCGGTCACCGAAGTGGCCCAGGTCACCGGGTTTCCCGAAATGCTCGATGGGCGGGTCAAAACCCTGCACCCCAAGATTCACGGCGGCCTGCTGGCGCGCCGCGACTCGCCAGAGCACATGACGGCCCTGCAACAGCACGCCATCAGCACCATCGACCTGTTGATCGTCAACCTGTACCCCTTTGAGGCCACGGTGGCTCGTGAGGGCTGCACCTTGGAGGACGCGATCGAGAACATCGACATTGGCGGCCCCGCCATGGTGCGCAGTGCCGCCAAAAACTGGAAGGATGTGGCCGTGCTGACCGATGCCAGCCAATACGCCCCGGTGCTGGCCGAGTTACAAACCCATGGCAGAGTCACCGACGCCACCCGCTTTGCCTTGTCGGTGGCGGCTTTCAACCGCATCAGCCAATACGATGCGGCCATCAGCAACTTTCTCAGCGGGGTGGCTTTCCAGGCCGACAACCTGTCGGGCATCCCCCAACGGCAAGATTACTCGGCGCAATTCAACGCCCACTTCGTCAAATTACAAGACCTGCGTTATGGCGAAAATCCGCATCAGAGTGCGGCGTTTTATCGCGACATCCATCCGGCCCCGGGATCCTTGGTCACCGCGCAACAGTTGCAAGGCAAAGAGCTGTCTTACAACAACATCGCCGATGCCGATGCCGCCTGGGAGTGCGTGAAAAGCTTCGACACCCCGGCTTGCGTCATCGTCAAGCACGTCAACCCTTGCGGCGTGGCCGTGGCGGCAGGGCCGCTGCAGGCTTATCAAAAGGCATTCCAGACCGATCCCACCAGCGCCTTCGGCGGCATCATCGCCTTCAACCGCCCGCTCGATCTGGCCGCGGCCGAGGCCGTCAGCAAGCAGTTCGTCGAAGTCCTGATCGCGCCCGGCTACAGCCCCGAAGCCTTGGCGCTGTTCAAGTCCAAAGCCAATGTGCGGGTGTTGCAGATCGACCTGCCTGCCGATGTGACCGGCAGCCGCAACCGGCAAGACATCAAGCGGGTGGGCTCCGGCCTGCTCATCCAGAGCGCCGACAACCACGTGTTGCAAAAGGCGGACCTGAAGGTGGTCACCCGCGTTCAGCCCACGCCGCAGCAACTCGACGACCTGATGTTTGCCTGGCAAGTCGCCCAGTTTGTCAAAAGCAACGCCATCGTGTTTTGTGCCCGGGGCATGACCCTGGGGGTGGGGGCCGGCCAGATGAGCCGCCTGGATTCGGCCCGCATCGCCAGCATCAAGGCCGAGCACGCCAAGCTCTCGTTGCAAGGGTCAGCGGTGGCCAGCGACGCGTTTTTTCCGTTCCGCGACGGCCTCGACGTGGTCATCGACCATGGCGCCACTTGTGTGATCCAACCGGGCGGTTCGATGCGCGACGCCGAAGTGATTGCCGCCGCCGACGAGCGTGGCGTGGCCATGGTGTTCACAGGCGTGCGCCACTTCAGACACTGAGCCCGAATCACGCCATGCCCCCGACCCTCAGGGCCGGGGCCGGGTTCAAAGGCCTTTCATCACCTCGGCCGCCGCGGCCACCGTGGCATCGATGTCGGCTTGGGTGTGCGCCGCGCTGACAAAGCCTGCTTCGTACAGCGCCGGAGCGATGTACACGCCGCGATCGAGCAAGCCGTGAAACAGTTTGTTAAAGCGCGGGCTGTCGCTTTTCATCACCTGCGCATAGTTTTGCGGCAACTCGGGCAGCAAAAAGAAGCCAAACATCCCGCCTTGGCAGTCGGCACTGAAGGGCACGCCGGCTTGGGCGGCTGCGCCTTTCAGGCCCTCGACCAGCGCGCGCGTGCGTCCGCTCAGCGCGTCCCAGAAACCGGGTTTGGCAATCTCGCGCAAGGTTGCCAAGCCACAAGCGGTGGCCACCGGGTTGCCGCTGAGCGTGCCAGCCTGGTACACCGGCCCGGTCGGGGCCAGTTGCGACATGATCTTGCGCGGACCGCCAAACGCAGCCAATGGCATTCCGCCGCCAATCACCTTGCCCAGCACCGTCAGATCGGGCTGGAAGCCGGGAATGAGTGCCGCATAGACGCTTTGCGCCGAGCCCAGGGCGACCCGAAAGCCGGTCATGACTTCGTCGAACACCAGCAGCGCACCGTGCTGGCTGCACAACTCGCGACAGCGTTTCATGAACGGCACGCTGGCGCGGACAAAGTTCATGTTGCCCGCGATCGGCTCGATCATCACGCAGGCCAGCTCGGGGCCGTGCAGTGCAAAGGCTTCTTCGAGTTGGGTCACGTTGTTGTATTCCAGCACCAAGGTGTGCTGCACCACCTCCGGCGGCACACCGGCGCTGGTCGGGTTGCCAAAGGTGGCCAAGCCTGATCCTGCTTTGACCAGCAGCGCGTCGGCGTGGCCGTGGTAGCAGCCTTCGAATTTGATGATCTTGCTGCGCCCGGTGGCACCGCGCGCCAATCGCAACGCGCTCATGCCCGCTTCGGTGCCCGAGGACACCAGGCGCACCATCTCCATCGACGGCACATGGCGCAAGATTTCTTCCGCCAACTCGATTTCACGCTCGGTCGGGGCACCAAACGAAAAACCGTCGAGCGCGGCTTTTTGCACCGCCTCAAGCACGGCCGGATGGCCATGGCCCAGGATCATCGGGCCCCACGAACCGATGTAGTCGATGTGGCGCTGTCCGTTGGCGTCCCAAAAGTAAGCCCCTTGTGCACGCTGGACAAAGCGCGGCGTGCCACCCACTGCGCGAAAGGCGCGCACGGGCGAATTGACGCCACCAGGGATGACCTGGGCGGCGCGTTCAAACAAAGAAACATTGCGATCACTCATGCTGGACTTCCTTCAGGGATCTGGGCGGTCAATGCCGCGTGTTGGAGTGGGGTTCTTCAAACCCGGCTTCTTCATCGGGTCCCTCGTCCTCGTCATCCGGGGATTGGGCCCAAAACAGGCGGTCGGGAATCACGTGGCCCATGCCGGGCCGAAAGCCATGGGCCAGGGCCTGATCGAGGTAGCCCAGCGCTTCGCTGACTGCGGTTTCCAGGTCGGAGCCCAGAGCCACCAGGCCGGCCAAGGCCGCGCTCAGGGTTTCGCCGGCGCCGACAAAGACGCCTTCGAAACGCTCGAAACTGACGCTGACCAAAATGCCTTGCGGCGTGGCCAACTGGTTTTCAACGTGTTGCTCGGAAGGGCCGGCCAAGCCCGTGACCAGCGTGTAAGGGGTGCCGGCTTCAGCGGCGGCGCGGGCGATGTCGCGTGCGCTGGGGGGTTTGTCGGCTGACCAATCGGGCAACAACCAGCGCCACAACTGGTGGTGTTCGCCGACCAGCACCGTGGCTTGCGGCAAGATCAGGCCGCGGAAGGCGTCGCGGTAGTCTTCCATCGGTTCCTCGTCCCACCAATTCAGTCCCGGCATGTAAGCGATCACTGGCACATCGGCGTAATCGCTGCAAATTTCAGCGATGGCGCTCAGGTTTTCGGGGGAGCCCCCGAAGCCCACTTTGATCACCTGTACCGGAATGTCCTCCAGCACTTGGCGGGCCTGCTCGGCCACCGTTTCGTCATCCAGCGCCACTTGGCCGGTGATTTCGGCGGTGTCTTTGAAATAACAGGCCGTCACCACGCCCATGGGGTGGGCTCCGACCGAAGCCATGGCCAGGGTGTCGGCGGCAAGCCCGGCGGCACCACTGGCGTCATTGGCGTTGAAACTCAGCACGCAGACGGCAGATTCTTCTTCTTCGGAGGTGAGGCGGGTTTCCTGGTTCATGCGTGGTGGGCGGGGTCTTGCTGAAAATCAACCGGAGATGGGGGCACAAAGTTACAATGTCCGGATCATTCTATGCGAGCGCTCAAGCAACATGAAAACCTGGATGTGTCTGATTTGCGGTTGGATTTATGACGAAGCGGTCGGTTCGCCCGACGAGGGCATTCCAGCCGGCACCCCTTGGGATCAAGTGCCCATGAACTGGACTTGCCCCGAATGCGGTGCCCGCAAGGAAGATTTCGAGATGGTGCAGATCTGATGACCCCCGAGGCCGAGTTATTGCAGGCCTTGCGGGCGGGTCACACCGAGATCACCCGCCACAGCGCCTGGCTCGACCTTTTTTTGCAATTGGCGCAGCCCCGAATCGACGCATTGCGCGACGCGTTGCAAAGCTGGCAACACCAGGCGGATGCACCTTTGCCTTTCAGTGCGCTGGTTGTGGCCGACGAGCTTTCTGGCCTGTGTGCCGAACAATCCAGCACCAGCCTGACCACCTTATCCGGGGCGATTGGCCGTGCGCTGCGGCAGGCCAGCGCCGAAGATGCCAGCCCGGCTTTGCGTCAGGCCTTGCTGCAAGCCAGCCAAGAACTGTGGCGCCAATTGCACCAGCATGCCGCAGGTGTCACGGTGGTCACGCCACCGCACATCATCGCGCAGCTTCAACCGGCTCAAGCCACCTGAGGTGAGGGTCATTTTTTGACCACCGCATAACGATCCAGTGTCTGTGCCCGCGCCTGGGCGTGGTCCACCACCGGAGCCGGGTAGTCACGCCCCAGGGTCAAACCGCAACTGGCCAATTCGAGCGGGTGTTCCCAGGGGGCATGAATGGCCTTGGCGGACAGGCCCGCCAATTGCGGCAAATAGCGCTTGATGAATTTCCCTTCGGGGTCAAATTTTTCGCTTTGGCTGATCGGATTGAAGATCCGGAAATAGGGCTGAGCGTCGCAGCCGCTCGACGAGGCCCACTGCCAGCCACCGTTGTTGGCGGCCAGGTCAAAATCAATCAGGTGGGTGGCGAAATAAGCTTCGCCCCGGCGCCAGTCGATCCCCAGGTCTTTGGTCAGGAAGCTGGCCACCACCATGCGCAGGCGGTTGTGCATGTAACCCGTCTGGTTGATTTGGGCCATGGCCGCGTCAACCAGCGGATAGCCGGTGCGTCCCTCGCACCAAGCCTGAAAATGCGCCTCGGCGGTTTTGCCGTGGGCCCAGCGGATGCGGTCGTATTCGGGCTTGAAGGCGCGCTCAGTCACGTGCGGGTGGTGGTAAAGAATCTGGTGGTAGAAATCGCGCCAGATCAGCTCGGACAGCCAGATTTCGGCGCCACTGTCGCCACTTTGGCTGCGCTCAAACGCCAGCCGCGCCAACTCCCTGATCGACACCGTGCCAAAGCGCAGATGGACGCTGAGGTAACTCGGCCCGCGCAAGCTGGGAAAGTCGCGCCGCTGGCCATAGTGCTGCATGCGCGCCACGAAGTCTTCCAGCAGGGCCCGACCGCCGGGGCTGCCCGTGCCCAGGTGCAACTCCCGCAGGTTGGTCGGCTCAAAGCCCAAATCGCCCAGCGTGGGCAGCGGGCGGTTGTGCGGTGCCGGCCGTGGCGCCAGCGCGCGGGTGTGGCGCGACACCGGGTAGGACCGCAGGTAGTAGGCATCTTGCTCGACTTTTTTCAGCCAGGCCCGCTTGTAAGGGGTGAAGACCCCGTACGCGGTGCCCGACTGGGTCAACACCTCGTCGCGCTCAAACACCACATGGTCTTTGTAGGTTTCCAGTGCAATCCCGCGCTCGGCCAGCAAGCCCCGCACCCGGTGGTCGCGGGCCAGTGCGGCCGGCTCGTCGTCGTGGTTGGTGAAGACGGCTTGAACCCCCAATTCCAGGGCCAGTCGGGGGATTTCTTGGCTGCCCGCGCCATGGAGCACGATCAGGCCGGCGTCGGCATGCCCAGCCAGGGCGCGCAACTCGGCATCCAGCGACTGCAGCGATTCGTGGATGAACTCAACCCGCCGATCCTGGCGCGGCAAGCCTTGCAAGATGTCGGTGTCGAACACAAAAGCAGCGTGCACTTGCTTGCATTGGAGCAGGGCGTGGTACAGGGCAGCCTGGTCGTGGGCACGCAAGTCGCGCCGGAACCAGACCAGGCCGCTGGCGAAGAGGGGGGAGGGGGTGGCATTCATCGGGGGCTAAAATAGCGGTCCATGGACACCGATTCTCCTCCGATTAACCTGACGCATCATTTTTTGATCGCAATGCCCGGTTTGAGCGATGAGAATTTCAACCGCAGTGTGGTTTACCTGTGTGAGCACTCCGAGCGTGGTGCCTTGGGCCTGGTGATCAACAAACCCAGCGATCTCGACATGCAGGCGCTGTTCCAAAAAGTTGATTTGCCCCTCTCTCGCGCCGATTTGGCGCAACAGCCTGTGTTGCAAGGCGGGCCGGTGCACACCGAGCGCGGCTTTGTGCTGCACGAACCCATGCGCCCCGCCATCACCGAGCCCGACCCGACCCAAGCACCCGAAGCGGGCGCGTCCCTCGAAGACTCCGAGGTGGCCAAGGGGGTCTATGCCTCGACATTGGCCATTCCGGGCGGTCTCGAAATGACGACCTCCCGCGATGTCCTGGAAGCCCTCTCCAACGGCGCCGGGCCGCGCAAAGTATTGGTTTCCCTGGGCTACGCCGCCTGGGGGCAGGGTCAACTCGAGTCCGAAATCGCCGAAAACAGCTGGCTGACCGTGGCGGCCGACCCGCAAGTGATCTTTGACACCCCCATCGACCAGCGCTACGAACGGGCGCTGGCTTTGTTGGGCCTGCAAACCTGGATGCTCGCGCCCGACGCGGGCCATGCATGAAGCGCATGAGCCCCGGCCCCTCTGACTTGCCCCAGACTGTCCTGGCTTTTGATGTCGGCACCCGACGCACTGGCGTGGCCTATGGCAGTCGCATGCTGGGGCACCCGCAAGCACAGCCGACCCTGAACGCGCAAGGCGAAGCACGCTGGCCGCTGATCGAGCGCCACATCCGCACATGGCAACCCGAGGCCCTGGTGGTGGGGGTGCCCTTCCATCCCGATGGAGCCGAGCACGAGAACACCCGTTTCGCCCGCAACTTTGCCCGCCAGTTGCGCCATCGTTTTGGCTTGCCGGTGTTCGAGGTCGACGAACGCTACAGCACCACCCAGGCCCTGTCCGAGGGCGCACGCGACCCTGACGGCGCGGCCGCTTGCATCATCCTTCAACAATACTTTCAGCAAAGCCCCTCATGAACACTGGCTCTCTGTCCCTGGATGCCGAGGCCCTCTACGTCGAGTTGCGGCGCGCCATGGCCCCTTTGTTGCGCCCCGAAACCCAATTGGTGGGCATCGCCTCGGGGGGCGTTTGGCTGGCCGAGCGACTGCATGCCGACCTGGGGCGTGCGGGTCCCTGCGGCATCATTTCGTCGTCCATGCACCGCGACGATTTCTCCAGCCGCGGCATGGCTCGCAGCGTGCAGACCCGCTTGCCCTTCGATGTCAACGGCGCGCACGTGATGCTGCTCGACGACGTCCTCTACACCGGTCGCACCGTGCGTGCCGTGCTCAACGAGTTGTTCGACTATGGCCGGCCGGCTCTGGTTCAGCTGGCCGTGCTGGTCGATCGCGGTGGCCGCCAGCTTCCCGTGCAGGCTGACCTTGCTGCCGCCCGAGTCACCTTGCCGGTCGATCAATCGCTGGCCCTTGCCCGTGACCCGGGTGGCCGTTTCACTTTCTCGCTGGAGTCCTGACCGTGCTCTACAAACGCAACCCCCAACTCAATCGACACGGCGAGCTGATCCACCTGCTCTCAACCGAAGGCCTGCCCAAAGACATCCTGACGCACATCCTGGACACCGCCAGCCAGTTTGTATCGGTCAGCGACCGCGAGGTCAAAAAGGTGCCCCTGTTGCGCGGCAAGAGCGTCTTCAACCTGTTTTTTGAAAACAGCACCCGCACCCGCACCACCTTCGAGATCGCAGCCAAGCGCTTGTCGGCCGATGTGATCAACCTCGACATCGCCCGTTCTTCGGCCTCCAAGGGCGAGTCCTTGCTGGACACCATTGCCAACCTCAGCGCCATGGCGGCCGACCTGTTCGTGGTGCGGCACAGCCAGTCGGGCGCACCCTACCTGATTGCCCAGCACGTGGCGCCGCATGTGCATGTGGTCAATGCCGGCGATGGTCGCCATGCGCACCCGACCCAGGGTTTGCTCGACATGTACACCATCCGCCACTACAAGAAGGATTTCACCCAACTCACGGTGGCCATCGTGGGCGATGTGCTGCACTCGCGAGTAGCGCGCTCGGACATCCACGCCCTGACCACCCTGGGTTGCGCCGAGGTGCGGGTTGTTGGCCCCAAAACCCTGGTGCCTTCCGATTTGTCGCACATGGGCGTGAAAGTCTTTCACAGCCTTGAAGAAGGCATCAAGGGTTGCGACGTGGTGATCATGCTGCGGCTGCAAAACGAGCGCATGAGCGGGGCCTTGTTGCCGTCCAGCCAAGAATATTTCAAGGGCTTCGGACTGACCCCCGAAAAACTCGAGTTGGCCAAGCCCGACGCCATCGTGATGCACCCCGGCCCGATCAACCGGGGGGTCGAAATCGACTCGGCGGTGGTGGACGGTCCGCGCAGCGTCATTTTGTCCCAAGTCACCTTCGGCATCGCAGTGCGCATGGCGGTCATGTCCATCGTCGCCGGCAATGAGGCCTGAACTCCAAGAGCGTCCCATGAAAATCCTGATTCGCAACGCCCGCGTCCTCGACCCCGCCAGCCAGACCGATCGCATCGCCCACCTGGCGATCGCCGCCGGTCGCATCCAGGCCATCGGCGAAGTGCCCGCCGGTTTCCAGCCCAATCAAGAGGTCGATGCCACAGGCTCCTGGGCGGTGCCCGGTCTGGTCGATTTGTGCGCCCGCACCCGCGAGCCCGGCCACGAGCACGAGGGCATGCTGGCCAGCGAAATGGCCGCCGCCGCTGCCGGCGGCGTGACCAGCCTGGTTTGCCCCCCCGACACCGATCCGGTGCTCGACGAACCTGGCCTGGTCGAGATGCTGCGTTTTCGCGCCGAAAAACTGCATCAGGCGCGCCTGTTCCCGTTGGGGGCCCTCACGCGCAACCTGCAGGGTCAGGTGCTGACCGAAATGAACGAACTCACGCAGGCCGGTTGTGTCGGCTTCGGGCAAGCCGATCAGGCCATGACCGACACCCAGGTCTTGCAGCGCGCCCTGCAATACGCCGCCACGTTCGGCTACACCGTGTGGTTGCGCCCGCAAGACGCCCATCTCGGGCAGGGCGTCGCAGCCAGCGGACCGCTGGCCACCCGCATGGGGCTCAGCGGTGTGCCGGTGGCGGCCGAGACCATCGCTTTGCACACCTTGTTTGCGCTGGTGCGCAGCACCGGCGCGCGCATTCACCTGAGCCGGCTCTCCAGCGCTGCAGGGGTCGAGTTGGTGCGCCAAGCCAAGGCCGAAGGCCTGCCCATCAGTTGCGATGTCAGCATCAACTCGCTGCACCTGACCGACCTGGACATGGGCTATTTCGACAGCCGGGCTCGCCTGTCGCCGCCCTTGCGCCAGCAAGCCGACCGCCAGGCCCTGCGCGCCGCACTGGCCGACGGCACCATCGACGCTTTGGTGTCCGACCACAATCCGGTGCAGGGCGACGAGAAGGCCTTGCCCTTTGCCGAGGCAGAGCCCGGCGCCACCGGTCTGGAGTTGTTGCTCAGCCTGGCCCTGAAATGGGCTCAGGACGATCAACGCTCGCCCCTCGAAGCCCTGTCGGTCGTCACCGATCGGCCGGCCCGCATCTTGCGCCAGTCCAACCCGGCCGTGCCCGCTGGCCTGGGGCGTTTGCAGGTCGGGGCCGAAGCCGATGTGTGCCTGCTCGACCCCGACGCCGTCTGGCAACTCGACCCGGCCCAATTGCGCAGCCAGGGACGCCACACCCCATTCGCTTTTGATTGCACCGGCATGTCCTTGCCGGGGCGCGTCAAAGCCACCCTGGTGGGTGGGCACTGGGCTTGGACCGCTCATCCATGAGGGGCCGTTGGCGCGCCTGGGTCCGCCTGGGTCGCGTGCTGGCCTGCATCGCCGGCGGGGCTTACACCTTGTGGCGTCAGGCCGCCCGCTGGACCCCCGATCAAAGGGCCGCAGCCGTGCAGCAATGGGCTGCCCGGATGTTGCGCGCCCTGGGGGTCACGCTGGAGGTGCGCGGTGAGCCGGCCCCCGGCCCGCTGATGTGGGTGGCCAATCACATCGCCTGGCTCGATATTCTGGCCCTGCACGCATTGCGCTACTGCCGCTTCATCGCCAAGTCCGAAGTTCGGCATTGGCCCCTGATCGGCCCCATGTCTGACGCCGCCGGGACCTTGTTCATCGAGCGCGCTTCGCGCCGCGATGCCTTGCGGGTGGTGCACCAAACTGCCCAGGCCCTGACCGACGGCGAAGTGGTGGCGGTGTTCCCCGAGGGCACCACCTCTGAGGGCGTCACCGTCTTGCCCTTTCATGCCAACTTGTTGCAAGCCGCCATCGCCACCCACACCCCGATCCAGCCGGTGCGCATTGAGTACTTCGGTGCCGATGGCCAACGCTCGACCGATGTGCGCTATGTGGGTGATGACACCCTGGTCGCTTCCGTCTGGCGGGTGTTGCAGGCACCGTCGGTGCGGGTGCGACTGACGCTGTGCCCGGCGCAAATGGCCAACGGTCGCGACCGCCGAGTCTGGGCACAGGCCCTGCGGCAGGCGCTGACGGATGCCCCCAACCTCGTCGCCTGAACGATAATCTCGACATGCCCAAAACAGCGCCGCCCCTCCAGGAACCCCTGACCGAATCGGATCAGGTGTTTGAGCTGGCTGCCGAATTGTTTCGGGTCATGTCGGCGCCGATGCGCCTGAAAATCATCAGCAGCCTGTGCAACGGCGAGAAAAACGTCGGCCAGTTGCTGCAAGAAATCGACACCACCCAGCCCAACATGTCGCAGCACCTCCACACACTCTACCAAGCCGGTGTGCTGGGCCGCAGGCGCGACGGGGTGCAAATTTACTATCGCATCATCAACGATCGGGTGGTCACCCTGTGCCGCACGGTCTGCACCCAAATTGCCATCGACGGCCAATGACCCGGCTGAAAGAACCCTGTCAGTTGTGGGCTTTTCAAGGGTTCTCACTTACGGCTGGGAGTATCTAAGCCGTTAAGATGACCCCATTCCCCCGAGGGCTTTGCCCTGACCCAAATGTTCCCGTTTGTTTGGAGTTCAACACCATGAAACCATTCTTCTCCTTGACGGTTCTGGCCTGGTCGGCCTTGACCTTTCAGGCACACGCACAAAGCGTCAGCCCCAACCAGGTTCGCAGCTGGGCAGCCGGGTGCGCCAATTGTCACGGAACCAACGGTCACGCCGAGCCCGGCATGGTCGCTTTGGCCGGCTTGCCCGCCAACGTGATCGTGCAGAAGATGCAAGACTACAAAGCAGGTCGTTTGCCCGCCACCATCATGCACCAGTTGTCCAAAGGGTACAGCGATGACCAGATTCAGGCCATCGCCACATACTTTGCGGCCCAGAAGAAATAAGGAGCCCCTCATGTTGAAGCGACGTCAATTCATTCAAACCGCCTCTGCAGCGGGCGTGCTCGGTTTGTCGGCTTGCGCCACCACCGGCTCGGGTTCGGGCCCCAAAGTGGTCGTCATCGGCGGGGGGTATGCCGGTGCCACAGCGGCCAAATACGTGCGCATGTGGTCCGACTACGGCATTTCGGTGACCCTGGTCGAACCCAATTCGGCGTTTGTGTCCTGCCCCATTTCCAACCTGGTGATCGGCGGCAGCAAGACCATGGCCGACATCACCACCCCGTACGACAACCTGACCAAGCGCCACGGCGTGCGGGTGGTGCGCGACACGGTCAGTCGCATCGACGCTGAGAAAAAGGTCGTGATGCTCGCCGGCGGTGGCGAATTGCCCTACGACCGCCTGATCGTGTCGCCCGGCATCGACTTGATGACCCACACGCTGCCTGGCATGGCCAAGCCCGGCGCCGCCGACAAGATCTTGCACGCCTGGAAAGCGGGTCCGCAAACCGTGGCACTGCGCCGGCAACTTGAGTCGATGCGCGATGGCGGTGTGTATGCCATCACCATTCCGCTGGCGCCCTACCGTTGCCCGCCCGGCCCCTACGAGCGTGCTTGTCAGGTTGCGCATTACTTCACCCAAGCCAAGCCCAAGAGCAAGGTGTTGATCCTGGACGAAAACGACGATGTGACCTCGAAGGGCGCTTTGTTCAAGAAAGCCTGGGCCGACCGCTACAAGGGCATGATCGAGTACCGCCCCAAGCACAAGGTGGCTGATGTCGACGCCGCCACCAACACCCTCAAGTTCGAATTCAACGACGACGTCAAGGCCGATGTCCTCAACGTGTTGCCCATGATGCGCGCCGGTGGCATCGCCGTGCAAACCGGTTTGGCCACCGCCAACCAGCGCTGGTGCGAGGTCGACTTCCTGACCTTTGAATCCAAGGCCGCCAAAAACATCCACGTCCTGGGCGATTCGATCCAGGTCGCGCCGCTCATGCCCAAGTCGGGCCACATGGCCAACCAGCACGGCAAGACCTGTGCTGCCGCCGTGGTGGCTTTGCTGACCGGCAAAGAGGTCAACGCCATGCCCATCTACAACAACACCTGCTACAGCTTTGTCAGCGACAAAGAGGTGGTTCATGTGGCCAGCGTGCACCGCTACGACGCCGATAAAAAGACCATGCTCACCGTGCCCGGTTCGGGGGGCGTATCGGCTGCCGCCTCCGAGCTTGAAGGTGCTTACGCCATGTCCTGGGCGCGCAACATCTGGGCCGACACGCTGGCCTGATGGCCATGGACGCACCGCCCTGGCCGGCCCCGTCGTGTTGGAGCCGCAAGCGCTTCTTGCAAGGCACAGGCTTGGCTTTGGCGGGGCTGAGCGGCTGGGCGTTGGCGCAAAGCGGGCACGGCAGTGCCGATCACCGGTCGTTGCCGGCCGCCCAATCGCTGCCCGACGAGTTGGCACGGGCGCTGGCCCAAAAAAGCCCTCTGGTGGTCATGGCCAGCCTTGAGGGCTGTCCGCACTGTCGCCTGGCCCGGCAAAGCCATTTGGTGCCGATGTGGCGGGCCGGTTTGCCGATCGTCCAGATCGACTTTCGCAGCGACCGCCCGGTGCTTGACTTTCAGGGGCAGCGGCGCACCCACGACGAACTCATTCGCGCCTGGCGCCTGACCATCGCGCCCACGCTGCTGTTTTTTGGGCCTGGCGGACAAGAGGTGGCCGAGCGCATGGAGGGGGGTTATCTGCCCGACTTTTATCGCGCCTACCTGGAGCAAAGGCTGGAACTATCCCGAGCAAGGTTGTGAGGCTTTGTGCTTTAGGTCAAAATACACCCTGCATTTTTTTTCAAGGAACAATTCGCATGAAAATCCTCCTCCAAACTGCATTGGCCCTGTCTGTCGTCACCTTCGGTGCACCCGCTCTGGCCAGCGCAGCCATCGCGCAAAAAAACGGCTGCCTGGGCTGCCACGCCGCTGACAAAAAGCTGGTGGGTCCCTCTTACCAGGACGTGGCCAAGAAGTACGCCGGCAAGAAAAGCGCCGACGAACTGGCCAAGAGCATCAAGGCCGGCGGTGGCGGCAAGTGGGGCCCGGTGCCCATGCCGGCCCAAGCCGCACTGAGCGACGCCGACGCCAAAGTTTTGGCCACCTGGATCCTGGGCGGCGCCAAGTAAGTCCATGCGCAGGCTCGCTCGCCGTCTCAGCGCCACCAACCTGCTCAGCCTGGCCCTGATGGGTTGGGCGGGTGGCGCGGTGGCCGAGCCTGCTTTATTCAAGGGGGCCGATCATGCCCTGGGGCAAGAAATGATCACCACCCACCAATGCACCGCGTGTCACATTCGGCGCGTGGGGGGAGACGGCAGCGACATCTACAACCCCAAAGGCCGGGTCAACACGCCGGCCTTTTTGCGCGGCATGGTCGAGTACTGCAACACCCAACTGAACATGGGCATGTTCCCCGAAGAAGTCACGGCTGTGGCCGCCGTGCTCAACAAACGCCACTACCACTTCACCAAATAATCCACCGACTGCGGGAATACCCTAGGGGGTGTTGTCAAGTTAATTTCAGTTTTGTGGGTAATATATCAGTGATTCGCAATATACCAATATTTAAAGGGGTTCCATGGTGAATTCAAACGCTTCGCCTTCGGGGCGGCTGATCAAAGCGCCCGAGCATTTTCTGGACGCTCAGGGCGTGCAGCGGCACCTCGACGAAAGTCGGCAAGGCCGGCGCGGTTTCATTCGCCAGGCCTTCGCCGCTGCGGCAGCAGGTGTGGCCGCCCCG
>JACCDW010318732.1_pt1 | contig 73937 bp, 70 predicted proteins | sample 7449781 | NCBI WGS metagenome assembly JACCDW01 (sample SAMN15323449, study PRJNA562643) | freshwater metagenome | isolation source: river surface water | place: USA:Blue River Watershed | collected 2017-08-18
CCTATCCCGTATATTAAATTGTGGAATTATAATACAATGTTAAAAATCGATGACAAAGATTTTAACGCAACTAATCCTGGGGTATGGTGCCATAACCTCAGAGATCTAATGGGTAGAGATCGTTTTACCGATTGGGATCAATATGGCAATGATGAGATAATCAAATGAGTGGTTATGGACAAGCGATTGGGTATGCTAATCAAGCTAAATCGGCAGTCAGACCCGTCCGCAAAATTAGGAAAGAAAAGAAAATGAAACTAGGCCTAAAACAAAGGTTTCGTAATTGGCTGTTTGACGAGCAGGCAAACGATGCAGATGTTCCTCAACTGTTAGAAACAGATAGGCTGTCTAGCGAAGGCATGCGTATGCAGATTTACAAGGCTAGTGGCGGCTATGTTGTAGAGACCCGCACATACGATCATCATAAAGATCGTAATCTTAATTCTATGCACGTTATCACTGAAGATCAAGATCTTGGTGATGCGTTAGGTAAAATTGTTATGATGGAGGCTTTGAAAAGATGAAACACCCAGATCTTAAAATTACAAATATTACTATTAAAAATGAACCTGCATTTAGAGTCAGGCTAGAATCTTGGGAAGCTATTGCTCCTAAAGGACTTTTAGCAGTTGATATTATTCAAGAATGTCTCGACGATAAAGGCGAAGTTTCTTCTTCTAGTACATACAATTTTCATATGACTAGAGACGAAATCAAAACTCTCTGCGAAGGATTAATGTCAGTATGATTATCCGACAAGATCAAAGACCAAATAAAATGATTTGGGTTACTTTCCGCAAGGAAGGTATCCACAAGTATCCTGCGGCACTGACAGATCCTAATCTAGCCACAGGCGACGATTACGATGTTAGTTTTCTAGGGTACCCGCATCGTCACATCTTCCACTTTCGTGTTTGGATTAATGTAACACATAATGATCGTGATATTGAGTTTATTCAGTTCAAGAGATGGTTGGAATCATTGTATAATGATGCTACACTAAAACTTGACTATAAAAGTTGTGAGATGATGTCAGATGAATTACATGACGTCATTACACAGAAGTATCCAGGCCGTGAGGTTTGGATTGAGGTCTCCGAAGACGGAGAAAATGGTTCATTTATCAAATATTAATTTAAGGAAATACAAAATGGCGAATCCTGCCTGGCTTAACAAATATCTTACTATGAAACCGGAAGTTAATAAGGTGTTTGATGATCTAGATCGATATCTAGATTTTTGCCGACTTGAACTAAGGGATTTCAATCCCTCTCACTTGTACGATAAAAATAACGATAATTATCGTGCATTCCTAAATAGTCAACGTCCTCCACGTCAATGGCAGGACCGAGGTGAGCGTAAGCCCTATCAAGGTAAGAATCCACGCTATGGCCAAAGTTTTTCTCGTTGATCTAGAAGCGGTAGAAACAAGATACACAGGTGAGTGGAAAAACCACTTGCCTGCTCTGTTACGAAAGAGGGGTCACAATGTTCAAGTTATCTCTGGTCCTACGGACATTCCTAATGCCACTACTCCTGGCGCCTTTCTTAATTTTGGCGGGACTAACATATATAAGTCTAGCCAAGTTGAGCAGATTGGTCGCTTGTTTTGCGCCGGATCAGTTAGTGCTAATGATCACTTTATCTTTACTGATGCTTGGCACCCGGGTATCATTAATTTAAAGTATATGAGTGAACTTCTTAACATTCCTGTTAAGATTCACGCATTGTGGCATGCTGGCTCATACGACCCTCAAGATTTCTTAGGCAGACTTATTGGCGATGCCAAGTGGGTCAGGCATGCCGAGAAAAGTTTCTTTCATGCTATCGACTACAACTATTTTGCCACAGACTTTCATATCGACATGTTTGGCTTAAATTTGGTCGGGTTTGATAGAGAAACTCTTGAGCATACTTACATTCAAAATAAAAAAATTGTAAGAACTGGTTGGCCTATGGAATATATGGCTGATGTGTTATCCATGTACAAAGGCATGGAAAAGAAAAATGTTATTTTATTTCCTCATCGCATCGCTCCAGAAAAACAGTTGCCAATTTTTGAAGATCTAAAAAAACATCTTCCCCAATATGAATTCCGTGTATGTCAAGAATACCCGCTGACTAAAAACGAGTATCACAATATGTTAGGTGAATCTAAACTGGTGTTTTCAGCTAACCTACAAGAGACCTTAGGAATTAGTTGGTACGAAGGTGCCATTGTAGATGCTATACCTATGGTGCCAGATCGTTTAAGCTATAGTGAAATGGCGTTGGACGAATTTAAGTATCCGTCCGAATGGACAGAATCGTTTGAATCATATACTACACACAGAGACAAGGTAGTTGCTAAAGTAATTGACTATATGGAAAATTATGAAAAGTATCTACCACGCCTAAATAAACAGGTAGATGTATTAACAACAAACTTCTTTAGTTGCGATAATCTACTGGAGATGTTAAAATAATATGTCATCCACGACTATAACTCGGAGAAAAAATTGACAAGTAAATTTAAACCAGATCCTGTGCTAAACACAGAGATCGATAAGACATTTGTAAAAGACGAATACGAACCTTTAGGCAAACCAGTCTTTATTAAAAAAGAAACAGCCCTGGACGCTATGGCAGGCGACGGTGGCTATCAAGAAGCATATCTTGCAGACGTTATCCGCACTAAGATGAAACGTGACAACAAGCGTTTCTGGGCAGGCGATAATATCAGTGAATATGTCACTGAAGAAATGAAATACAAGCTCATCGACGAGGCAACAGAAGCGTTTGAACTTGTATTAGATAGACTTTTAATTGATCGTGAGAACGATCCTAATAGTCACGGTACTGCTCGCCGATTGGCTAAGATGTATTTTAATGAAATTATGGCAGGTCGTTATGACCCTGCTCCGGGCGCGACAGCGTTTCCGAATGATAGTGAGGATAGATATGAAGGCATGTTGGTTGTTCGTAGTGAGTTGCGTAGTATGTGTAGTCATCATCACCAACCCGTTAGTGGCGTTGCTTATATTGGCATTATTGCCGCTCAAAAACTTATTGGCTTATCTAAGTACACACGCATCGCCCAGTGGTGTGCCCGACGAGGTACTCTCCAGGAGGAGCTTTGTAATGATATTGCTAGGGAAATCGAAAAAGCCACAGGTGCGAAAGACCTAGGCGTTTACATTCAGGCCACTCACGGATGTTGCGAGAATCGTGGTATTATGGCACACTCTAGTCTAACACAGACTACGGTACTCAAAGGTGCTTTTAAAGACGATGGCAACACAAAGAAAGAGTTCTTTGATAACATTAAACTGCAACAAGAATTTGCTCCGAGGTAATCATGAATTCAGTAGACATGGCTAACGATCTAATCAATCGTGCTAAAAATCTAAAGAAGTTTGAAGTAAAGCGTATGCTAGAAGACGGCATTCTTTTTAACGGTCCTGTACCATTTGATATCAAAGGCAAAGACGACTGCTATTGGATCTATGCCTATGCTGTCACCCAAGAAGAAGCAGAAGCACAAGTCGATGCATGGTTGAAAGATAAAGCATGATCACTTCACTGCTCGACGAGCTAATGGTCCAACAACAGTTGCCTGCTACTGATCGTCGAGAGTGGGCCTGGCAGCATATGGTCGCTGTTATCATGCTTAATCAAACTGGAAGAAAGGCAGTCAAATATGTGCTGCCTCTGTTTCTAGATCGGTGGCCCGGTCCCGGTGAATTTCTATGGGCTATGGAAGATGAAGTCAAAGAAGTAATTTGGCCTTTAGGAATGTATAATACTCGTTTCAAAAGGCTCAAACGTATGACCGCCGACTTCTTGACTTGGGACGGAAATGATGCTACAATGTTATATGGAATAGGAAAATACGGTAGCGATAGTTATGAAATATTTTTCAAACAAAACTATACTGTAGAACCTACTGATAAAGAACTGAAGCGATATCTCGCTGAGGAGATTTTTAATGTTTCTGAAACTGCTTGAACGACTGGGCCGTAAGCGTATCATTTTTGATCGCGTACACAATGAACCGTATCTAGAACGGTATTATCTCTTTTTAAAAGAGAGAGAACGTTTTCCTTTTAACGTTTTCTTGCACAAGTTCCTAAAAGGCGATCCCGACGATGTTCATGATCATCCCTGGCCTTACGCTACACTTATTTTGAAAGGTGGATACTATGAATGGGTTCCGCAGTTTAACGCAGACGGTACTAAATCATGTGAAGTACGTAAATGGAGAGGACCCGGCCATTTTCGTATATGTAGTCCTAATTCTTATCATCGCATTGAGCTTAAGCCTGGGGTAACTGCCTGGACATTATTCATGCCCGGACCTCACAAACGTGATTGGGGTTTCTTAGTTAACAATAAATGGATTCAACACGAACAATACCTCAAGGAAAGATATGAACAAGCTCATAATCAATAACAAACAATTAAAAGGTTTAGTCGCTAAAATCTGTAGAGAAATTACAAATAGTAATTGGAGACCGGACTATGTAGTGGGATTAACTCGCGGTGGGTTGATCCCTGCTGTTATGATCAGTCATTACTTTGGTGTTCCCTGCGAAACTCTTAAAGTCAGTCTACGAGACGGCGGTGAGTGCGAAAGTAATCTGTGGATGGCCGAAGATGCTTTCGGTTATGTTAACAATGAAAGGTATGTAGAAGACGAAAATGATGTAGGTAGCATCCTAGAAGCTGCCAGCGATCTTTTAGAACAAGGCGACGGCTACAAAAATATCCTTATTGTTGATGACATCAATGATACCGGTGCTACCGTTAACTGGATCATTAACGATTGGCCTAGCAGTTGCTTCCCAAATGATTCTCGTTGGGAAAATGATGTGTGGAACGTCAATGTGCGGTTCGCTATGTTAGTTGATAATCTAGCCAGCGATGCTATGATCAAAATGGATTATACTGGCATGGAAATTAACAAAGCAGAGAACGATGTCTGGGTGGACTTTCCTTGGGAAGATTGGTGGACCAAATGATTGATGCTAAAGTAAAAATTCATTGTACAGATAACGGCAAGGATGTCGAAGCTCATATTCTCAATTATAAACCTCGAGTATTTTTAGAAGTGGCTTTTCAAACTGTGAAACTAAGAATGATTTATAAAGAAAATACTAAAGTTTTCTTCGGTAGTTTAATGGGTCGAGAATTTGTGATCAAAGAAGATGCGTTACCTCAAGAAAATCGCAAGGAGTATCAAAGATGAAGAATGACGGTACAAACAAAGTAATGCTGGCGCAGCCTCCATTCATAGAAGATTCAAAAGCACCGTGGACTGAACTAGTTGAAGAAGACTATCATGTTAGAGTATTTGCCGACAAATATCCAGTAACAGAAGGTCACTTGTTGTTTGTGCCTAAATATAACACAGTTCATGTGTTAATGGATTGTTTTGAACAAGCAGTACAAGATGGTATTCAGCGAGTTCAGATCGGCGAATGGGACGGATTTAATGTCGGCTTTAATTATGGACAAGCCGCTGGACAAACCGTTGAATGGCCACATGTACATCTTATCCCAAGACGTAAGGGCGATATGGAAGATCCCACAGGCGGTGTGCGTCACGTAATCCCTGAAAAGGGAAATTATAAAAAAGGAAAATAAAATGCAAGTAAAGGTCAGTGAAAAAATTGGAACTTGCGGCTGCGGTCGCAGTCCAACAGGTGATTGTATAGGTTGGCATGGATTAACTGAAGATGCCTACAAAGAAGCACTCTCAACTTGGGAAATTGAAAATTATAAAAAGCAGGCACAAGAACTATGGAATGATTCTTGTACTTCAGGGAGAGCAGAATGAGAAAAGAAATGATCGGTGTTTTAAAACAACACTTCGAAGCACACATTCTTAAACACAAAATGAATGTGGATATTATGTTAGCCAATCCTATGGCTATTCACGATCATACAGATCTTATGGACGCTATTGAAAAAGAAGTAGCTCAGATCGCCGAATACATGGATAAACTGGAAGTAATGGAAAAATATTTCAATGATTGAAATCTCAGTCCCATGGAAGAATCAACCCAACGTTTGGTGGAATGAAACATGTGCCGATGTTGTTGAACACTTTGGTCTTCCCGGGGATCGGTACACTACTGAGATCAACGAAAATGAAATGAAGTTCTTTTTTAAAGACGAGAGAGATGCCTTATTGTGCAAAATAATGATCAGCGACAAGATTTAATTAGCCGGATCGCAGTAATCGTACTTGTTATTGTTTCTGTTTCTATCTTAGTATACAATGACTTTGGTAGAGGTAGAACCGTTGTCTATGATTGCAGAGATGCACACTGGCATCCAGATATTCCTATAGAAGTTAAGAAAGAATGCGCTAAGTTATTCTACGAAGAATGGAAGAGAAAAGAAGATGAAAGACAAAATGAAAAGGGCATACATGAAAACCGCCCAAATATTCTCAGAACTTAGTCAAGCTCGTAGATTACACGTCGGTGCGATCATTGTTAAAGACGATAGAATCATTTCAATCGGCTATAACGGAATGCCTAGTGGTTGGGATAATAACTGCGAAGATAAAGAATGGATGGATCGTAGCGCAGGCGGTTGGCTTAATCCTGATGAGATTTACGAACGCTGGCCGTTGGTTGAATACAACGAAGATGCAGAGGAAGAATATCGATATCGCCTTGTGACTAAACCAGAAGTTCTGCATGCCGAAACTAATGCTATTGCCAAATTGGCTAAAAGTACAGAAAGCGGTAATGGAGCTAGTTTATTTGTCACCCATAGTCCTTGTTTGGACTGTGCAAAGTTAATCTATCAAAGCGGTATTAATTCTGTATTTTATAGAGAAAGCTATAGAAGTGAAGAAGGTATAAAATTTTTGGAGAAATCAGGTGTCGCAGTCGAAAAGTTGGACTTTAACGATTGAAGAAGATCCTGTCACAGGAGATGGTATCTTAACCTTTCCTCCTGATCTTTTAAAAGAAGCAGGGTGGAAAGAAGGAGATTGTTTACATTGGATCGACAATCATGACGGTACATGGGGGTTGATCAAGGAAGACTTGACATCCTTCATTAATAAAGGTATAATAAAGAATGAGTAAAATAAAAATTGCAGAGCTGTTTTACAGCGTTCAAGGCGAAGGACGTTATATGGGCGTTCCTTCTGTGTTCTTAAGAACATTTGGTTGCAACTTCAAATGTGCTGGCTTTGGTATGCCTAAAGGCGAACATAGTGCAGAAGTAGAAGCTATTGCCGCCAGAATATCGGAGTTTAAGAAGTATGAAGAACTTCCATTGGTTTCTACTGGTTGTGATAGTTACGCTAGCTGGGATCCTCGCTTTAAGGATCTTAGTCCAATGCTTACTAGCGACGCCATCGCAGAAAGAATCTGCGAAATTCTACCATTCAACGAGTGGCGAGAGGAGCACTTGGTCATCACCGGAGGAGAACCGCTGCTTGGGTGGCAACGTGCTTACCCCGAACTGTTAGATCATCCCAAGATGAAGAGTCTCAAAGAGATTACATTTGAAACTAACGGTACTCAAAAATTAACTAGAGAATTCAAAGAATATCTTATCAACTGGCAGATGCCTGATGTTAATTTCCATAGAGAAATTACTTTCAGTGTCAGTGCTAAATTGAGCTGTTCCGGTGAAGAAAGACACGAAGCTATTCGACCCGATGTTGTTTGTGAATATCAGGAAGTTGGTTACACATATCTCAAATTTGTTGTAGCCACTGAAGAAGATGCCGAGGAAGCTATCGAAACACTAGACATTTATCGTGCAGAAGGCTTTGAAGGTCCATGTTACTTAATGCCTGTGGGCGGAGTTGAAAGTGTTTACACATTAAATAATCGCCGTGTTGCGGAACTAGCGATGAAGAATGGCTTACGTTATAGCGATAGGCTGCAAGTTCCGCTATTTAAAAATGAGTGGGGAACTTAATGAAAATTATCAAAAAACTATTTGGATTAGATAAGTTAGAATCCAATATTGAAGAAACTAGAAAGATATTGGCTGAAGCACAGGCTAAAAAAGAAGAAGTTGAAAAAGCCTTAAAAGAAGTTGAAGAACAAGCCGAATTGGCCAAACTATCTCCTAAGGAAAAAGCTACTAGAAAAAAAGAACCGTGGGTAAGTGTATTGAATACTCATGTTAACAAAGAAAATATTAGAAACGGATTTTTTGAACTCGACTGGAACGAATACTTTGTAGCTCAATTAAAAAGAGAAGGTTACGGAGAAGAAGGCGACAAGGAAGAAGAAATCGTCGATCGTTGGTTCCGTGAGCTTTGTGCAAATATTGTCGCCGACGGTGATTACGGCGGAACTATCAATACCGGTGTTATCGATATCGCAAGTGTGAAAAGAAATAATTAATGGCCAAAATCATTCCAAAATATAGCCAACTTGACAACTTCTTTAATTTTGTGTATACTATAAAAACAAGTAATAAATTTTTGGAAAAATAATGACATACATTTTAGTTGATACAGCTAATACATTTTTTAGAGCGAGGCACGTCATCAATGGCGATGCTGATATTAAACTTGGCATGGCCTTTCATATTACCCTAAACAGCATTCGCAAGGCGTGGCAACAGTTTAACGGTAGCCATGTAATTTTCTGCTTAGAAGGAAGATCGTGGCGCAAAGACTTTTATGAGCCTTACAAACGCAATCGCTCAGATGCTCGTGCTGCTCATAACGAAAAAGAACAAGAAGAAGAAAAAGTTTTTTGGGAAGCTTTTGATACATTTAAGAATTTTATTGCAGAAAAAACAAACTGTACAGTTCTACATAATCCTCAGCTAGAAGCAGACGATCTTATTGCAGGCTGGATTCAAAGTCACCCGCATGATAATCATGTTATTATTTCCACAGATACAGATTTTGTTCAACTGATTGCACCTAATGTAAAACAATATAATGGTGTTATGGAACACGTGATTACACACGAGGGTATTTTTGATGACAAAGGTAAACCGGTTATCGACAAGAAAACAAAAGAGCCAAAACCTGCACCTAACCCAGAATGGCTCTTGTTTGAAAAATGCATGCGTGGTGATACCAGTGATAATGTCTTCTCAGCGTATCCAGGTGTGCGTACTAAAGGAACATCGAAAAAAGTGGGTCTTACAGAAGCGTTCGAAGATCGTAAGTCCAAAGGATTTGCGTGGAACAATCTCATGCTACAGAGATGGACTGATCACGAAGGTAAAGAACATCGAGTCTTAGAAGATTATGAACGCAATCGTCGATTGATCGATCTTAGTCATCAGCCAGACAATATCAAAGAAATCATCGCTACAACCATTGCAGATGCGATCTCCGAAAATAAAAACGTTAATCAAGTCGGAATTAGATTAATGAAATTCTGCAATATGTGGGATTTGAAAAAGATTTCAGAACAAGCGCAATCATATGCGGAGCCGTTAAATGCAAGGTACAACATTAAAGAAGAACAAAAGTTGTCAGTTTAAATCTACTTGTGAAATTAAAACTAACGATTGTTATAAGGAACCTATGACAGAAGAACTACACGCAAAACCGATTATAGCAGATAAATTTTGGATAGTCGAACGAGGAGGAGAAAAGTTCGCTACTCTAAGAAAAGACGAAGAAAACAGATTTGTTATGAGTAACGAAACTGGTATAAAAATTTATAACAATAAAACTGATCTTACAAAACAGTTCGGTAAAGACTTCTTCGTTGTAAAGATTGTCAAAGAAGCAGACAACAGTAATCCATGTGAGGTTCACGGATTTCCTTCTAGCACCGAACCTTACAATTCTATGTTCGATGTAAAGAGACGTCTTCCTCTTTTTACTAAAAGTAAAGATTCAAAAAGTTTATACTGCGCCGGGTATTATGTAATTCGGTTTGACAAAGGATGGGTCAAAAGTTTTTGTCCAAAATTAATTACTTTACAAAGATATGAATTTAAAGGGCCCTTTAAAACTGAACTAGAAATGAAACAGGTGCTGTCAAATGTCTCAAAGTAACTTACCAACAACTATGCCTAGCATAGAAAGACTGCTCCAACGGATTTCTATGGCTGAAAAAACTCAACAAAAAGAGATTAGAATCAGCATACAGGAAGCTAGAGAATTAACCACTGATCTAGCCCTGTTGACTTCCAAATTAGGTAAAACTGTACAAGAAATCAACGAAACTCTTAAATCTATCAAAGATTCTACTCAAACAGTCGACATTAAGTTTGACGGCGGAACTTTTTAAAGGTATAAATATATACGTGGTTAATTAGGAACACGTATATAATGAGTAGACCAAAACCTAAAGTAATACTTGAACATGCCAACAAGGAGAATTACAAGATAGAACAGATCTTGGAATCTGATGCCATCTGGGCAGTGTTCTACCAAGGCAAGCCTTTTAATCTTAAAAGCGGTAGTCTGTTAGCCAGCTATCCCGGACCCAAATATAAAAAAGTAAGTTTTTCAAATCCAGGACATGCTCATAACTTAGCTAAGAAATTGAACAGACTATTTAAGACCAATGATTTTGCAGTTTATAAATTGGTCAGCGGCGAAAAGATTTAAAATGGATGTTAAAGATATCTATACAAAAGTATTTTTAAAATCAGCAGGCGAAGCCCACGACGAAAAAACAATCAAAGAAAAAAAGATCGAATGGTGGTATAATGTACGAACTAAAGACCAGGGCGGTCTAAGACTAACAGAAGCTGGTATTGATTTTGTTACAGAAGATGCTAAAATAAAAACATACGAAGTTGATTTACCCAGCGATTTAACAATAACTCCACAAATTTTAGTTTGGCTAGATAAGTTTATTAGCTCTCCATACTATTTCAACAAAAAACAGATCATAGTTACTGAAGAAAAAACAGCATTTGAATTATACCTATTTTCAGGCGATGTTAGAAAAATGGGATATATGAAAGCTATGTCAAAAAGATTACAGTCAGAATCTACAGTTTGAAGAAATCAACCCTATAAATATTTCACGATGAAAAACTTAAATCCATTGAACGTGATTAAGAAAAGAAAATTGAATATCATGCCTAGACACTTTTCTAAGGTAAGAGTTCAAGATTACGATCTGCATCAGGGAAAAATGGAAAACTGGATTACTTCAAAATTGAACGGAAGATACAGTATTGTAAAACTTCCCACAGTAGAAGAATCCAAGGGTGTTAATTTAACAATCTTTGTTGGTTTTGAAAATCACAGCGAGCTTACTTATTTCATGTTAGCTTGCCCACACTTTAGGAGAATTTAATGGAAGAATTAGCAGCAGCAGTAGCAGAAGATCAAGCCAAGGCTCAGCAGCAGGCACCACAACAGCCAGCTCAACAACAGCCATCGGCAGATCTTAATATCAGCGATCTAGTAGCATTAAAAAGCATTATCGAAGTCGCAAGTCAAAGAGGAGCGTTCAAAGCAGCAGAACTAGAAGCAGTAGGCAAGACTTTTAACAAGTTGAACACTTTCCTAGAATCTGTGGCCAAAAAGGAGGCCTAAAATGAGAACGACAAAACACATTGGTAAACTAAAAAACACAGGGGCTAAAGTTCTAGTAGCCTTTAGAACAGTTCCTGGAGAATCTGATAGAGCATTAGTTATTCTAGCTAATCAATTGCCAGATGCTCAACATGATTCGATCATGTCAGTAGTCGAATCGGATCAAGCGCAAGACGCTTTTGAATTCGGTGAAATTCTGTTCACAAGACCTTTCCCAGACGGAAGACCTATGTTAAAGGCATTGCAAGCAGAAGGCAGATTGCAGAAGGTGCCAACTGATTCAGTTGTTATGACACCGTCTATTGGATCTGAAATTCAATTAGATCAACTAAATCTGTTAATTGCAGAACAGAAAAACTGCACTGTAGATGAGCTATGCACATTTGTTTCTGGAGCTCCTACAACAGCCGCTGAAAAACCAGCAGCAGTTAAGAAGGTCGAAGAAACTAAAACAACCATGCAGGCATCTACTGATCAAGTATTAGATGACAAGGACATCGCTAAAGGTTTAAGAAGTCAAGCAGACGCTTTGTATAAAGAAGCTGCAAGACTACGTAAACAGGCAGACGATTTGGATCCGCCCCAAAAGAAATCAGCTAAGGTAAAAGAAACAGCAGATGCCTAATCCGTTATTTAAGCCGCCAAGGCATTTAGTGAAAGAGTGGCCAGAAGTATTTGAAGATCTGTATATGAACACTATGCCGGTGGCTTATTTGGAACATGTTCATTTAGAATTTCAAAACGGACGCATTTGGCAGATCGATATCAAGGAACAACTAGATAAAGAAGATGCCGAAGCCATAGCTGATCGATTATTAGATATGCTACAAGAATATAAAGAAGAAATTCAAAAGATTGATTTTAAAATTGATATCGATCGTCTTAAGAAAGATATCAAAGATTCGACTAAAGATTTATTCTAGTATTACCGTAATATATTACAGTATAATCGTCAATCTTCTTAAACATTCTCCAAGGGTCAATTACGATTGACCCTTTTTCTATTTTACAATATAGATTCTGATCGCCTTTAGAACCGGAGTATGTTACATTAGAATTGTGTGCCATTAGAACAACACCGTGACATTTCTCAACTAGATCTCCAGTCAAAGGATCTATATAGGTCGGTTTATGTCCTAATCGTTCGCAATAGTGACCTACTAATAAACTATAACTGCCGTCACAGTAAGGAACACCCGGCTTATAGGCTTTGCCGTGAATAAAGATATTCATATTATTATCAACAGCATGTTTTACCAATTCCTTAGCTAGGTTTTCTGCTTGGACTTCTCTAGCTTTCATTATAGAATCAAATAAATCATATCCTAGATCTAATCGTTCTGCAAGATATCTTAAGGCTATATTATCTCTAGGATGGCAAGCGCCTCCGTCGCCCATACCGGCTTTCATGTATTGTGGACCCATGATACGCATAGTAGATTTAGCCAATGCGTTTGTAACGATGTCAACATCAATGTTGCCTTGACGCATAGACACATCTTGGATCATATTAACCAATCCAATTTTAGCACTGATGAATGTATTGTAGAAAACCTTTATACATTCACATTCATCCCAGGTACCTATTTCATACCTAGGATTATTTTCCATTATGGTCTTGTAAAAATCAACGAGTTCTTTGGCGTCACCGGTCAGACTACCGTCTTCGGTTCCTATCATAACCATTTCTGGATTTACCATGTCCCAGGCAACTGATCCCATAGCTATCAAATAAGGATTATATACAAATCTACTATTTTGTATAAGAGGAACTATATGATTTCTAACTGTACCCGGTAATACTGTTGAAATTAGAACAAGTAATTGTTTTTTATTAAGATGCTGGTCTGTATCTTGAACACATTGTTTTACTATATCATATTCAAAATCTTTTGGATCTAAATGACTTGTAGGATAACTTCCGTCATAGTCTCTGTTATGCGGGGTAGGAACTGCTACAAAAACAATGTCTCGGTCCGAAACACATTCTTTTATAGTAGATCGAACTTTAACATATTCGCTAGTTCTTTCGATAACATCGTAACCGGTCACGTCGTGACCTTTTTGGGCGATCGCTTCTGCGCAGGGTAGACCTAATTTTCCCAAACCAATAAATCCAACTTTCATCATCTCTCCTAAGTCTGAAATATTTAACTCGATAAATACTCCGTGATTAAAATTCAAAACGCACTCAATGAAAATCCTTTCTTGTCAAATCAAGAAATAACTTCGTTTGTAGTTTTACTAGACGAAGTAATACGAGAAAACATCCATTTTCGTAAATTAAAAAAATTAAAATATATACACGGACTTTTGAAATATCCAGAATCGTGGCCTTCGGATCTAGATCTGTTTGGATTTATCAAACCCGAATATATAGAGCTTCTAAGAAAAAAAGAATTATATTTTATATTTGACGCCAGCACTGAAGGGTTTAGTCCGTTAATCGATTTTCCATTTTTTGAAATACTTTTTAAAAACTGCGAATTATACAAAATAGATCCAGAACAAATTATTTTTGTTAGTTCAAATCTCTACGACGAAAATAATCTTAGAAGTTTTTGTCAAGAAAATAAGATTAAAAAATCTATCAATGTATTTTCCTTTGTCGCATTTGAGTATGCTATAAATCACCGTCACGGATTTGTAACGACCGATTTATACCTAGAAGAAAAAATTAAACAAACAGAAATGCATTTTCAGGACAAATATTTTTCAAGTCTTAGCAGAGTAAATCGACCTCATAGAATGTTATCTACATTTTTACTATGTCAAGAAGATTTCAAAGACAAAGCATTAATAAGTCATGACAAAGTCGACTCAAATGTACATCAAAATATTTTTAGTAACTTCGAACCTCACAGAGTAGAAGCTTGGATCAATAGTTTACCGTTAGTAGTAGATCGTCGAGATTTTAATATCAACTGGGCATTAGATTCAGATTATGCTCACATACACGATCAAACTTTGTTTCAAATAGTCAACGAAACTGAAGCTAATAACAAATATAACACAGCTTTGTTTTATAGTGAAAAAACATTTAGACCTATATCTCAGTTGCAACCATTTGTAATTTACGGTCATCAATACTGCAACAAATATCTAAAAAGTATAGGATATAAAACCTACGAAGATTGGTTTGATTATTCTTTTGATTCAGAACCAAACGACATTAAAAGATATAAAATGGTGTTAGCACAGTTAAAAGAACTATGTACAATGCTAGATTCAATGACTCGTGAACAACAAATCAACTGGCGATTTAAAAACCAAGAAATCCTAATCAACAACTACGATATGCTTTTTTACAAAACATATAGTAAAAAGAAAATGTTTCAGTTTTTGGTAGAATTTTCTAAACTACAGTCAAAGTAAAAATCTTCCAATTCTGGAAAAGTTTTTCTAAAATCTGTGCCGCGTCTGCGGTCATATTCAGTAAACCAATTAAAGAAGTCTCTTTTGCCTTCTAACATACGTTCTAGTGTGTAATGAGTCGTTTCCATGTATTTTACAACTCTTTTAAATTTTTCGTACTCTAAGTCGTTGAATTTACTACGGTTTTTATCGTCTAAATTGGCTAGAATGAAGTCTAGGTGACTTTTCATGTATGGCATAAATTCTTCTTTGGGTAATAAATTCATGTCATACTGTAATGGTTCTTTTAAGTATGGCGTATCAAAGCGTATTCTTTGCCATTTGTTCTGATCGTTGCCGTTGTATTTTACACGCCATTCTAGTATTTTTTCTAGCAGAGATTGGAACGTTGTCACTGATAAGATATTAAAGGTTATCATAAAAGTCACAGGCAGCGATGTTTTAGTTAGGTAAGTGTCTAGGTTACGTTCCCAAACTGACAAATCTAAACCTGTACGAATATACTCTGCTTGAGGACCCCAAGTATCTATGCTAGTGAAAATTTTAAAGTCTTTGATCTTGCCATTGTTTACTAGATTGTTAACTTTTTCAACTAGTCTATCAATCAGAATAGGCTTAACACCAAAGTTACTGTTTATGTTTAATTCTAGATTAGGCAAAGGATTCTTTTCTAGATCTTCTAATAGGCGCCAGGTGCTTTGTTGTAATAGAGGTTCACCTCCTGTAATGCGCAGTATAGTTAATGTCTTGCGAACTTCTGGCCACCAACGCCACCATGCTTCTACATATGGATTAGTTTCTTCTTCATAGATCTGAAACCAATTAATATCATTACGATGATTTCGAACCATAGTATAAGGACCGTGATCTTTGATCTCTTTATAGTATGCAGAACTATGCTTCGGATGACAATATCCGCATTTAAAATTACATTCATTACCAAATGAAATTTCTATATATTGCGGATTTACAGGAGCTAGAGGATCGACCTTAATAGCTCCTAGGCGCTGTTCGGTAAAGATGCTGGCGTTCCGTTCATGTCTGTCTGAAATATAATCTTCTCCCAATGCTTCGATATTCCAACAATATTGACAGCCGGTAGGTTTTTCTCCGCGCATCATTTCTGCACGTTGACTAATTTTTTCTTGAGTGTTATGTAATGCACTAGGATCTATTGCAATTTCTTCTAAAGGAATAGAGTGAGGGGCAGGATGATAACAACTATGTGTTTCACCTGTACCTAAATAGATAGTTGTGTGATGCCATTTAGCCAAACAAAATGTTGGACTAATTTCGTTTATTATAGGAATAAATTTTTTAATCCTTAATTTATCATCCATTAATTTTATCCTTGGCTAATTCATATTGTTCTTTCAACCAATCAAAATCATTTATCTTAGCCAACTCGCTAGGAGCATTTTGCCAAAACAAACCAAAATATTTGCCGGCAACAGCGCCTATATATGCCTGAGCTCCGTATGGTACTGATTCATTCAATGTACACCATGCAGCTAGTCTTTGTTCTGTTTCTACGTTATCTTGTCTATCAATTACTTTACTGGCTAATTTGCAACATTCTCTAAAAGCACTTTTCCAACTATTGAAAGGATCTGTATTAAACGCAGTAATATTCGATACTTGATCCATACTTTTAAATTGACTTGAAATGCTAGTGGTCATGTCAGTGTTAGTAACGTCCATATTCAACGTCATGTCGGTAGGCAATAATTTAACTCCACCGTATCCGTATTCTAAATTATTAATAGGATTTTTACTTTTCCAAACGTGTACGGTATGCTTTTCTGGATCTTCGTAATCAAAGTTAAACTCGTCGACGATTTGAGCATCACCGTCAACTACCCAAAACATATCAGAGGTTGATAATTTAGCAGCTTCTATGTGTGCCTGATGAATTCCTTTAACTTTGTCTATTCGTTTAGCTCTAGGAAATCTAGTTTTTAATCTATTCCAGTTTTCGTCGGCGTTTGGCTCATAGTACGAAATAAAAATAATATCAAAACTACTACCTTGTTTTTTAGGATCGCTGGCGTGTATGTCTACTTCTTTCTTATTGATAAAAAATCTATACTTAAATTCTTTAGATGTTATTGTTGTAGACTTGGGGAATAAACAAATACCGTTGTAATGGTTGCCGTTCTTAAAAACGTGTACGTATTCGTTATCCCATTTTGTAGCTTCGTACTCAAAATTGAAGTTGTCTTTTACTACTATGTCGTCCCAGACCAACCAGAACATTTTTGTAAAAGATTTTTTCTTTATGTCATCTATAGATGAAGCATTTTCTACCTTTTGAGCATTAGGAAATCTAGATTTAAATTTTACCCAATCATTTTGATCTATACTTCCTGTACTAACATAGAACAAGTCATATTTCATTGGTTGTAATAGGTCCTATTAAGCTCTAAGGTTTCTTCATAGAGATCTAATGTATACTTACTCTGTTGAGGGTTTAACCAAGGCCATTCTAAACCTAGTTGATGTTTAATTTTTACACCTAGATCTTGAGCATCTTCTTCTACAAAAGTATGGTTAACTTTTTCTTCATAGATACTTTTTAAGATTTCAAAATCCCTAACATCTACATAATTCCAGTCTGTGCAGTTAGTCATCCATGTTCCCATGCGAGCTCCGAGCACAGCATACTTGCCATTCTCCTCATGGGTGCCTACAGTTGACCACATGCGTAATCTGTGTATGTTGTGCCACCAAATTTGATGTTTGATCTCTTGAGGAGGAACTTTGACACCGTTAAGTAATGTCATCTTAACACCTTCGCGGAATCCTGCTCGCCATGCTTGGAAAGGTGATCCTGTTATAACACTTTTACTAAAGACCCTGGGAAAATTTTTATATCCTTGTTCCCAACAAAAGTCTACTTGAGCTCGATCGCTCTCTGAATTTTCATGCGTTCTCATATTGAGAACAAAATCTTTACGCCATATCTTTAGACCGCCGTTGCCATATCGCAATCCGTTGATAACATTGCGGCCGCACCATCCATATACTTGTATAGAAGGTTCTTTCATGTCAAGATCGAGATTAAAAAATTCAGGATCTACAATATTATCAGCATCTACTGTGATAAACCAATCTGTTTCAGATAGCTCAGCAGCGGCTTTATGTGCGTGGTCGCTGCCTTTTACACCGTGTACTCTTTTCGCCCAAGGTACTTTATCGCAGAGATCAGCGTAATGAAGGTCGGCATTAGGCTCGTCATAACTTAAAAATACTATATCAAATTCAGTAACCTTCATACTATTTCCATTATATAATTTTTGAATAGGCGTCTTGTAAATATACTGAATTTTCCAGATAATTGCAAGTCCATTTCGATCGAACGATCGATTAAATCGTTTAATGTTATCTTTATAGTATGCTGTAGGCTATGAGGGTCGTTGTAATCTGTTATATAAAAATCCATCACGGTATCACCGTTCCACACCATTTTTTGTTTTTTAGTAGCTTTCGGTATTAGCGGTCTAGTACCATGATATTTTTCTGTTAGTTCAAATTTTAATTTACTGTTACTTTTGTCGTATGTAACGTAGATGTCCGAATTTTCCAAATTTGCAAATTTAGAATCTGGTATTCGATGTAATACATCATCTATTTTGAATAGAGTTTTTATTTCTTTGATTTCTAACTTTAGTTCAAAGAAGTCTACAAAACAATTATGGATGTTAATTTTACAGTTAACGATGTCGTCTACAAATTCTTTATCGACAGATATCTTATTGTCGATATTTAAAAAAGAATCTTCTGGCCCGACACTGATAACTGCCCCGGTTTCTTTATCAAATACCGCAGAATATTTTATTTCTTTCGGCTCCATTACAGGAAAATCAAAATCATATTCTATTTCTTCCATGCAACTTCCTCTAAAATACTGATAGCTTCGTCAGTCATTTTATCTTTTTCCACATAATGCACAATATCCGTCTGCTGATAATTGCCTAATTTTAATTTACCTTTAAGGCCTAGATAAAATCCTATGTGGTCTGATGCAAGCTCGGCAGGCCATGGCCAATTTTGCACAGAGCCTTTGAGATGGACTACGCGAGGAAATTCTAAATCGTAGGCAATGTCGTCTGATATATCTAAAATTTTAGCAGCCAAGGCAAATGCCTCATCTGTTCCTACTATTTTTGGTTTGTATTCCGACAGATAAAGATTGGAAAATTCAACAGGGTTATTTGTTATATGTCTTACCAACGAAAAAAACTCTTTTACTAAAGCCGAATCTTTCTTGAAAAATGTCCAAAAGCTGTAGAGATTAGGTAGATTATTCTTTGTGAAAGTTTTTCTATAGTAGTCACTGGTAACTAATTCTGATCTATAAGTGTAGGCTTTGTTCGCTACATATAACTCAGAATTTTCTACAAAGTAATCAATCCAATGACTATAATCTCTCATAAACAGCATATCTGAATCAAGACATACAGTATATTCAAACGGTGATAGTTGATCCATCCAACTACGGCCATCCCAGAATGTTTTATCTTTCCATTCTATAACTTCGTCAAACACCCATAAAGATTTAAATTTTTCTAATCTAGATTTATCATCAATCACCAATGCCACTCGATCGTAGCCTTCTTTTTGAGTATTCTTGATGCTGAGTGCTAGACCGTAGGCTAACTTGTCGTAGTCTACGCTTTCGTGTTTGGAGACAATTATTAGATATCCGAAATTCATATTAGTTTTAAAAATTGTTCGTAGTTTCTAATCACACTCTGCTTGTTCATTACATGAACATCTAATCCTTTTAGACTGCCTAAAATATAATTACTGTCGTTGTTAGTAGAAAACAATATTTTTAATCTTCCTTGATCGTCAACAGAATTCAAAATATCTTTATCTATACAACTTAGCACTGGCGGGAGTTCTTCGGTTTCATCTAGTTGAAATCCGTACATGATATGTCTAGCTATACTAAAGGCTATATCATTTCTATAAACGCCCGGATGGAATCTAAATAAATCCGAATAATACTGATAATTTGTTTTTATAGTAGACACTAAATCAAACAACAATTTAGATTCTTCTGTTTTATTGAACATTACTGTGGTCGCCCAATAAAGTTTAACGCCTGTATCAGAAGTATATTTGTCGTGGTATCCCCTTCTATCTATATCGCAGGCATCTTTAAAAGCTGAGGATATCAAAGGAATACGAGTATCATTCCAATAGTTGTTTAATGTGTCGGAAAAAATTAAAAAATCCGAATCAATCAATAATGTTTGATCGTAGGGAGAAAGATCATATGCCGAGCTTCTATTAGTGTTCAAAAAAGCAATTGATGTTTTTGCGTTGCCGTCGTGCAGATTTCTTCTATTATTGTTTTGAGGTTTTTCAGAAATAATTATATTTTCAAATATTTGTTCGGCAATGTCGTAATCGTCGGATTTTTTCATCCACTCTAATGTGCTAGAATCTGTCACCAGCGAAACTGGCTTGGCTAGATTCTTTTTCGCTAGACCGCCGGCTATGTTAGCAAGTTTAGCGTAGTCGAGATCCCGACTATTGTGTGCATATATCAGTAGACCCTGTGTCATACGTCAGATAACTTTTCCACACTTCTGCTAGATTTAATCTTTTGAAATTTTTCATGATATTCTAGTGTAGTTGAAAAATATCTATCAAAAATTTCATCTCTGAATTCGTTGAGGTTTTCTACTAAAATAGGATTTTCGTTTACGTCCAGTAAAATAATACCCGAATCTCTTCCTTGATCAATCAGCATTTGAACAAAATTAATCAGGGTTCTGTCTATTTTGAAAATCCCACCGTTCTTTGCATAGGTGAGTTTAGCAGCCATCTGCTCTTTAAGAGCTTTACGTTGGATAGCTAGAGATTGTCTATAATTTGAAAAATCTAACGCTTGTTGTAAAATAGGATCCATAATATCATCTAAAATATAGTATGATATTTACAGATCCTACCCAAACAAGATTTTAATCTTGATACTGATTAATTATTAGAATTGCCTGAAAGAGACGAGCCATTTCTTGTGCCGCCGACGATGTATTGAATATTACCTTCCCCAATTACTGAATACCCGCCAGCGCCAGCAGCTCCCCCTGAAGATGCAGCTCTTCCGGGTCTATTACCAGTTCCGCTGCCTCCACTTTCCCCCATATTTCCGCCTCGGCCGCCTTTTGAGTACCCGCCGTCTGGGTCGCCGCCCTGGCCTGATATGTAAAAACCACCAGACGTAGCAGAACCGTTTCCGAATCCAACACCCCCGAACGGTGCTCCTCCTCCGCCGCCGCCGCCGTTGGTACTCGAAAGACCGCTGGCATAGCCGCCGCCACCGCCACCGCCACCGCCGCCGGCAATCAAACCATAATTCCATACTTGACAAAACGATGAACTATAGGATGATGTAAAAACTAATCCTGGGGATCCTGGATATCCGGGACTTCCATTGCCAGTAATGCCTCCATTACCGCCGTTACCCCCGCGGCCAACAATAGCACCTTTGTTGATTAAAATTAAACCGTTCGGGTAACTTCCCTCCACGACTAGAGCAGCAACATCTCTGTGTTTTATAGGACTATCTGTTCTATTGTAAGATAAATTAGAAGTAGATACTATATAATATCCGGGTTCGATAGTAAACTCAAGTCTAGAAGTTTGATCCCATCCTCTAGCAACTGCCAAACTTCTAAGAGTTGTCGTAGATGTAATATTAGAAGTTAACGAAAATCTTTGAGTTACCGTTGTATCGTTGGCAGATACCGTTGGACTAATCGCAACTATTTGTCCTACTGTAGAATTTATTCTTATTTCTAAAACAAAAAATTCAGAACCTTCTGTAACATAATCAGGTGCTAATGCCCTAACTATTGTTCCAGTATTATTATTAATAAAGAACGATCCAGATCCTTGACCGTCTGTAAAGTCTGATCCTGTAAATCCAGGTCCACCTGCTAGAGTCCAATATAACTGAGTTCCGTTTGAAACATTAGTTGTGTTAACTGTAAATGTTACGTTTTGATTCTCATTGATAGTTCCGAAATTAGGAACAATAGAATAGGTAGCATTAGCAGGAACACCAGCTGGTTCGATTCTACCAATATTTACATTGGCAGATTCTATTGTAAACGCACCTGCTGCTTTTAATTCCGAAACACTAAGGGTAAGTGTGCCGTCGACACCGTCTGGCCCCCCACTAACTCCTACGTGATCATCTATCCATTCAACTAAAAACTCAATAGTTGTTGCGCCACCGCTGGAGTTATTAGCGATATCAACTGCTCTGGCCCATATTTTAAATGTACTTAAACTATAAGCACCACCTGCTGTTGCAGTATACCACGGATTAGTATAGGTATTAGCTAATCTATAAAAGTTTGTACCGGTTAACGATCCTGTGCCAGTTACTGGTTTGTTGCCGCCGAACGCTCTAGTTTGAACTGTGTTAGTTAAAAAATTAGACCATTCGGTATTTTGAGCTGCTATAGTACCGGCACCGCCGCTGGTAGTTCCGCCAGTTCTGCTAGAACTAAAACGGATTTCGCCGCCACTATTAAAGAAATATCTTGCATCATTGGCAGTTGGCCAGCTGACTGTTACCACACATTGAAGTGAGCTTTTCCAATATTGACCAAAAATACCCGGCCAAGCCTGGGATCCTGACCCTTTGGCTGTAACGATATTATTGGGAGGGGTCGTGAATCTATTATTTGTAATATCATTAGCGAATGTCTGATATTGCGAATATGGCGAATTTGTAGAATTAGAACGAACTGTTTGATTCACTACTGCTTCTGTTATTGAAGCAGGATTGGTATTATAAAGATGATTCCAGCAGGTTGTAATATCTGCTTTTAGTTTATTCCATTCCGAAATGGATACTCGATTACTTTCAGAAACAGTAGAGCTTGTTACCAACGACGTTTGGCCGTAGCCGGTATTTCCTGTACCGGTTCCCAAAACAAGATTTACTTGATTCCTTATAAGATTATAATCAACGGCTCGTATTTTAGCATTTACTGTCATAGGTAACTTTTATTAATTTTATCTATTTACTTTATGAAGAAACAGCTATAGAAGAAAGCGATATAGTATCGTACCCCACCACAGTAAAGGCTCCGGACGGTTGTAATAACCCGTCTGCTTTAACTTCGTCAACAGTAATTGTTAGTGTTCCATCTACTGCTCCATTGGTGTTTGGAATATCGCCCGGACTGTTTCCTGGATCAACATAGCCGTCAACTAGAGATATTTTTATCCAAAGTTCATTAGCTAGTCCTGTAGAGTTTGAAGGAACATTACACTTAGCTTCAAGTTTGAATACGTTATCGCTATAAGGAGTGCTGGCAGATAGTCTATAAAACTCTTGATAAGAATTAGTTAGAGAATACCAATTGATTAACGATGGAGTCTGTCCTCCAAATTGTTGAGTTCCTACTGACGAAAGTAAATTTGTCCAAGCACCATTTTGGGCTGTGGATGATCCGCCGGATCTTAATGCAGAAAATCGAAACTTTCCTCCGCTATTAAAGAAATATCTAGCATCATTGTTATTTGAAAAAATAACATGTAACTCAGACGATGCTACTCTTGTGCTCGGTGTATTTCCCCAACTGGATGTATATGACTTAGAGTCAACTGCATTTATTATGAATTGCCCTGTTCCTAGATTAAATCGTTCTGTATCAGATAAATCTGCAATCTGATCGTAATTGGTCTTGGCATCTCCTATACCAAGGCCGACAGGGGTTCCTATAGCCACTGACACTATCGTCGGGTCATTGCCAGTTTGATGACGTCTAATGCTAATTAGATCGTTGCGTAGGCTATTCCACTGATCTCTAGTAACGGCTTGGCCTGCAAATACTGGTGAACTTTGTAAAGTTTGACCGTATCCCCTAGATCCAACACCAGATCCAAGAATCGAAGACACCTTGTTGTAGATGTTATTATAATCTAATGCTGTTATTAGTGGTTTGGTAGCCATTACAGAATTACTGCCTCAATTAGTTTTTGTTCAACATTGTCGCTGCTTTCTAAAGCAATCGCAAAAACATCGTTAGCATGCGGCACTGCCGCTACTGCTGTTCCGTTATTCGAAGCGACTAAACGTTGTCCTTTACGAACTGCTCCTGTAACCTTAACAGGAACACGACCTTTTAGAGCGATATAAGTACCGCCTTCGAGTTCGCTGTTCATCATATAAGCAGGATTAGCTGAAACTACACCAATAGCTCTGTCGCCATACTTGGTTGCAGTTACTTCTTTGTCTCCGCCTACACAGACCACAGTTCCCACATCATATTCGTTGTCTGCAAGATATTTTTCTGCTAGGTCAGCATAACGAGCAGTAGTTGCCGTACCTTGGAATAAGTTCGCTAACAGATCGCCATCACCGTTTCTAGCTGCGATAGTATTACCAATAGGCTGTACTTTAGCAGATCTATAGTTTGGATCAGTGTCTACAGCAGAATCGTCAATTTTTAATCTATCTGATTTATCTGTTGTTCCAACAAACTGTGTGCCGTAGATTTTACCTAGGTTATCTCTAACAGGAACTGATGTCTTATCAGGTGTTGATGGTGTTGCAATCGATGGTGTAAAATCATTTAGTTTACTCGCGTTGGCTGCTGTACCGTCAACGTTACCAATCACTGAACCAGTCAACACTCCGACTAAACTTGCCGAAGAATAACCGATTTGTTTAGTGGCGGCATCGATTAATTTTTGCCCGTCAGCTGATGCTAATACATCGCCACGTGTGCTTCCAGTTACGTTACCAGTTACGTTACCAGTAAGATTACCAAAGAATCCTACTCCGTGTACCTGTCTCCATTTTAGAGATGCTGTTCCCAAATCAAATACACCGTCGTCACCTGGGCGGAATCCAGTATTTGTGAATACACCAACATCATAATCTGTTGTACCGCTGTCACTGATCCTTACTGTGATAGGATTGTTTAATCTGTTTTCAATAACAACTTCATCATTATTCTCTACTCTCACTAATAGATCATTTCCGTTACCTACTTGGAATCCGTCGTCGTTGAAAAATACTGTAGACTGGAATGGTTGTAGAATATCGCTTCTTAGGAATAAATTAGCAGATACGCCGCCTAGCTTTTCAGCGTTACTTGATGTTCCCCAGAAGTAAAAATTATCAGTTGTCACGCCAGACGAATTAGTTTTGGCTAGAGTAATACCTTTCTTGATAAGGGTAAAGTCTTCAATTGGGGTTTGGCCAATGTTTAGAGTAAATTCGTCGTCTTGATTTAATATTGCGATAGTTTTACCACCAGCAATAAGTTTTAAAATAGTGTGATTATTATTAAGGGTATCTTTTACTACTTGAGGTGTAGCTCCTGCTGCACCTAATTCAGGACTAGCTTCTGGTCCGATTAAAATATACTCTGTACCATCATAGGTATAAAGCTGCTTGGCAGAAGTATCAAACCAAAACTCGCCGACAGCTAATCCGGAAGGTGCTGTTGTTCCGATTTCTGCACCGCCTGCTAGACGAAAGCGAGAACCGTCATAAAATTTTAATTTCTTTTCTCCGCTGTCATACCATATCTGTCCGCTGATTACCTTAGGCGGCGCTGTGGTATTTGCAAAATTTTCTAGCAGATGTAAAAAATTTTCGTTTTGTACTTCGCCGTAGCCAGCGTAGTTTTTACCTACAAAGCGTAGATCGCTGACGTTGGATTCGATCGATCCGTCTTCTACGTTTACTAGGAAAGTTCCATTAAATCTGTCAATTTGATAAGCCATCGTTATACCCCAATAATTTCATATTTATTTGTTATAGTTTCACAATCCTAGAAGCAGCAGCTTGACGGTTTTGTTCTAGTGTTCTGTACTGATCTTCGGATAACGAAGTAGGTAAACCTAGATATTTTTGTCTTAGATGTCTTAGAATCATCCAATCTGTGCTGTTAAGATATTCTCTTTCTACACCGTTTTTCTTTTCGATTTCTTTTTTATTTTTTTCATCTGCCGAAACAGGTTTAACTGTTCTAGTATTAATGTCAAAATATGCCGATTGATTAAAAATCAGTGCTGCTTGATCGTCGGAAATTTGTACTATCTGTACGCTTTTCGGAACATTCGGAGCATAATTTAAAATGCTAATAATTTTATTTTCTTCTATACAGACGTAGTACATTTTTTAACTCCAGAACGCTAAGTAGTTCGCTGCAGGAGTAGATCTTTGTTCAGTATTTTGAACATAAACTCTAATTCTATCTCCTAAATTAGACCAAGTACATCGCATCGAATCATCGCCGTTAACACCGCCGGCATAGTGTATTACTGCAATACTAGGGATAAATGCAACTAAATTTGCCATAGTTTTTCCCACTGGGGGGAATACATCAAAGTAGTTTGCATTGTTATTCCAGCTGCCTACTTGATTTGTATATCCGCTAGTGCTATAGACTGTGTTTCCGTATGTTACCGTAAAGATTGCAGAATCTACATAACTTTTTGTAACTGCATGATTTGATGCTGTTGGTTGAGCAGTCAATGATATTCTAGCTGTAGAAAAATCACCGTTGGCATCACGTGCCACAACCTTATTAGCAGTGTTAGTAGATGTTGCATCTACACTCCAGGTACGATCAATAGATGCATTATACGGAGTTCCGACAATATAAGATCCTGGGTTTAAATTACTAAATGCTACTGTATCCCAATAAGGTGCGCTGGCATTACCACCGCTCTTTAAAAGCTGACCCGGTGCGCCTGCAGGTAACATAGAAGTTGAACCTGTACTACTTTGGTATGGTATCGCACCCAATGCACCGCCCGATAAATTCGATGCTGTTATAGCCGATGTCGCTGTGTCTGCATTTCCTTTTAGGGCACCAAAAAATTCGTTTGAATAAGTTTTTTTGTATCTGTAGGAAGGATGGCCTAAATTAATTCTATTATTTTCTATAGGAACAACGCCGGGAGTTGATTCTCCCCCTGTAGCTAAAGATACCGAAGACGGTATTAGCATTTGACCTGTCGATCCGCCAGGTATTGCCGTATCTGTAATTTCAAACTTTAACGGCAAGTTGGAAGAATTATTTTTAATAGTAGGAGTCATTGACTGTACAGAAATAGATAGTTGGTTTCCGTTACCAACTGTGATTCCTGTATCATTAACTGCCAGCGAGTTTAATGTACCTACAGAATTTAAACTAGAAAATCTAATTGTACTATTAAGAGTAGCACCTGTTAGTGTTTCAGCTGCGGCAGGAACATTAATATTTGCAGTTCCGTCAAATGCCACTCCGTTGATATTTCTAGCTGTTTCTAAACGAGTCGCGGTGAATGCATTACCTGAAAGTGTTGCACCAATAAATTGATTAGCCTGTACAATATTAAATTGGCTAGTCCCAAGTGATGCTGTTACATTTCCTTGTACGTTACCAACTAAATCTGCTGTGATAACGTTAGCTGAAAAGTCTCCGTTACTATTTCTAGCAACAACTTTTCCTATTGTGTTTGTTGGTGTAGCATCAACCGACCATGTTACTTCTTCGCCGCCGTCGAAATCAACTCCGGCTATATAAGAACCTTTTTTAAGTTTTCTAGTTGTCTTAGAAGTTACTGTTACATCGCTCGAACCGTCAAAAGGAACACCGTTAATATTCTTCGGAGTCGCAAATCTCTGTGCTGTCTGGGCTGTTCCAACAACATTACCATACATGTTAATTAATGTTGATAATGTTATACCTTCTCCTATGTTGTTAAATCCAGCTATCGGAGTAGCTACATTCAACGTGAATGATCTAGACGATACTATAGCGATCACTGCATCGTTTACTGTTAATAAAATAGCTGGTACTAGTGTACCAACAGAATCTGTTAATAAAGTAGACCTAGCTCTGGTTATACCAAATCCTTCAGCTGATTCAGGTCCTACAAAACTCCAATTAGAACCATTCCAAACATACAAAACGTTTACAGGAGTTTTATACCAAAAAGATCCCAGTCCTGGATTAATTGGTGCCGTTGCAGACGCTGTGGCTGAACCTACACGTTCCCAACGTTCTCCGTTATAGACATTTAAAACATTCGCAACACTGTCGTACCAAGTTTGCCCTTCTACAGGTCTTGCAGGAGCATTTGCACTGGAAAAATTTTCTAATAGATGAAGAAAATTTTCATTTTGAATTTCGCCGTATCCGGTATAGTTTCTGCCTAGTAGCCCTATACTAGTTGTAGAATCTAAAGCACCGTCTTCTAAAGTAGTTAACGGTGTTCCATCAGACTTGTTTATGATGTAAGGCATTTGTTAATTCGCTCCTGTTATTATGGTGATAATGTGATTGTCGAATCCCAATCCCATCCCCCTACTTTGAGAATAAAAACTCTTACTTCTCTAGTAACACCAATCGGTTGTCCGTTAATATTTGCAGTATTAAAAGAAAGTCCTGTTAATCCTGTAGCAGTTGATCCGCCGATATCTGTTAAGAAATTTGCCGATGTCGGATTTCTTAAAGAGTTAATGTCTAATGAGGTACTAGAATTAGACAATATGTTACATAAAATTCTTGCCTCAGTGAATAATTCGAACTGTTCGGGCGGTGCTAGGTTATTTAAAATTTCGTTAATAATGTAAACGTTCGGTTTACCGTCTGACAAGTCTATAGAAAATATCAGCGGTCTAGATTTTACATAAGTGTCAACATAGTTTTTGGTAGCAGCATCACTGTTAGCAGTGGGTTCTGCAATATTTTTAATCTGTGCTGTTCCGTTAAGAACTACATCACCTAGAGTATCTAATTCCAAATCTGGTTCTGTAGCATTATCTGTAATAATTCGATTATCTTCAATGGTTATATAAGGGGGATCTAATAATGCCCCAGGGCCAACTGTGATTGAAATCTGTTTACCAAAGTTACTAACACCCGAAATGCTTGTAACTGCTGCGGTTAAGCCGAAAGTTTTAGTCGGAGTTGATGTTAATTGTACCAACAGCGGAACTCCATCGATGGCATAATACTTGTCTTGTTTTAGATTGATATGCTCTGTGCTGTTCCAAGAACTTCCATAAAGGGCCGGAATACTGTTGTCGTAGCCATCACCTGTATTTGTTTGTGCTGATTCTCCGGCAGCTTTTGCCCAAACAAACGCATGAGCTGTTGCCCCTTGAAGAATAATACCACCAGTAGAAGCAGTGTCATCTGTAGGCGTGCTTCCGTCTGTTAAACCTAAAACTATATTTTTATCTTCAATGGTTACGTTTGTTGTGTTAACTGTAGTAGTTGTTCCCTGAACTGTGAGGTTTCCTGCTATAGTTAATGATCCACCGATGTTGACTTGGCTCGCCGAAAAGGCAGGATCGTTATAGATATCAACTACTCTAGTAGTAGAGAATATTCTTACGGCATCTTCCTGGTTGATACCTTTTCTTACGTTTAAAATTAAATCTTTATCTGTTGAAGTATTTTGAATTACAACGTTACCGTTATTAACAACAAATCCTCCGTTACCTGCATCTCCAACTACCAGTCCCAGGTCTCTAGTTATTCTAACCTGTCCGTCGATGGTATTTGATGTATCTCGTCTCACATATGTTGTGGCTTCTGCACCACCGAGCTTTTCAGAGTTTGTTACAGTAACTTTAAATTTTAAATTAGCCAGTGTTCCTGCATTGAATCCAGGGTCAATGTTTCCCGAAAAACCATCAATTGCATTTTTAGGAGTAAAGCTGTCTTTGGCAAATATTCCTAACAATATTCCATTGTCGTACAACAGTGTAATAACTCTGGTTTGATTTAATGTATCTAATATACTTCTTACCTGTAGTCCACTGAGTCCTTGATTAGCTGAATACAAAGGTGCTAACAATATAGGATCATTACCATCAAAAAAGTATAATTGTTTTTCAACATCATTATACCATAAGTCGCCAACGCCCAATGTCGAGGGACGTGTACTAGAAATAGTTGCAGAACTTACAGGAACAAACTGTGTTCCGTTATATACTTTGACTTTAGATTCAGCAGAATCATACCAAATTTGCCCTCTGATAGGGCGTGTCGGCGCAGATACTGATGAAAAATTTTCTAAAATCTTAATAAAATTCTCATTCAATATTTCGCCAAAGCCACTATAGTTTTTTCCTATCAGAGTTAAATCTGTAGAATTAGTATCAACTTGTCCGTCTGCAACTGTTGAAACTATAGTACCGTCTGTTTTATTAATTTGATATGCCATTTTTCATCCTGAAATCATTAGAATCTTGGTGGGCCTGATCTAATAATATAATTGATTGTTAGATAAGGGTTCATTATACCTACAGGAGTAGATAGTGTAAAGTCTGAACTAGGTTTCTTAATTGGTCCAGAGTCGTCTAAATATTGTGCCTGGCCAGGAGCAGTAGGTCCTAGCCCTGTTCTTCCTGGCGCATTGATCGAAGTATCTACTCTAACTGCTGAATACTGTATGTTATTAACTACCATACTGTGTGTATGATCAGGTAAGTTTCCTAAAGTTAGTGTGACCGAGCTTTGTCCTGCACTGCCGCCTAGTGTGTCGGCGTTAGTATCGTTTACTCTGTCAGCATTGCCGCCACCTGCATCAACGATTGTTCCTGTTCCTGTTGGAACCGTTGCGTTATTATCCATGTTATCTCTACCTAGAGCAAATCTTCCTCTTAGGTCTGGTAATTTAAATGTTCCAAAACCAATACTAGGTGTTCCGTAGGTATTACCGATGACATCATACAAGTCTAGATACTTTACCTGTTCTATTTCAGAACCATCGCATAATAGATAACCGTAAGGGACATTATTACCTGCAAACGGCATAATTGCACCGATCGGTACTCCAAGGTCGCCTACAAATACATCTCTGCTTTCTCTAATCAAACCAGCTGTGGCAGATCCTTTACGACCTGGAATATTTAAACTAGTTCCCGGTGTTAGGGGTAACACAGCACCTCCAGAAAATACAGATACTCTAAATTTAGTAGAGTTAGGAACTGCAACTACGTAGTAAGACGATCCTGCTGTGAAACCATTAGAGCTTACATTAGGTGTAAACAAATCACCAATGTTCATATTATGATTAACATCAGTGGCGCAGGTATAATCTGCTTCAATTACGATTATTCTAAATTCTGTCGTGACCGTAGGAATAGCTAGACTTGGTCTATAAACTAATATTTGATCTTGAGCCTGTGATCTATTAGGAAACGGTTCGCTCTTACCGCTAATAATATTAGCTGTTAGCGATGTATTAAAAATCTTTGTGTAGCTACCAATTTGTCCGTCGAACTGAATTGTTGGCGATGTAATATCACCGGCTATTCTAAATGTTGTTACATTTTTAAGGTTGGTTGCAGTGTTGGCATTACCGCTGATATTTCCTTGTAACACACCTTGAATTTCGTCAGCAATAATTGTTTTAGCTCTTACTGTTCTCCAGCGTTTAGCTGCGGAACCAATGTCAAAACTGTCGCCAGTTTTTGGATTTATGTTTCTAGTCTGGGTAGTTCCCGATATATCAACATCTTGTGCTACTATAAGATTTCTATCTATTCCCACGCCGCCGGCGACTCTAAGAGCGCCATTTAGAGAATTCGTAGCTTCTGCTGTACTTCCGATTTCAACTACGCCGGTAATACTGGCATTTCCTACAACATCTAATGCTTCTTCAGGGACTGCTTTATTAATACCGACATTATCATCTAAAATTCTTAGAATAGTGTTTGGTATACCGTCTCTGTTGACTTGAAGGTCAATACTACTACCAGAAGTCGAATTATAAATCTTAGCTGCTGTAGCTGTTGTTGAAATATTAAAGTTTCCGTCTGGTCCTAATGTTAGACCGCCTGATCCCCTAATATTAAAATTTTGTTCTACTGTACCTGTTACATCGGATCTCAAGAATCTTCCGGCAGGAATATTTGTTCCGGCAACTACTAATGAATCTGCGCTTGATGCTGTGCCAAAGAACTTACTAAACACACCTTCTACAGCTCTGTTAGTTAAATTAATACCGGTCCTGATAGTATCAAAGCCTTCGATAATAATTTTAGGTGTAAAAGTATCTTTACTGATAATCTGAACAGGAATATCTGCAATATAAAAAACTAATATAGATCTATTGTTATTATCCGAATCAGTTATTGTCTCTACGATAGGACCATATCTTAAACCATCGATCGTACTTTCTGATGGTCCTACTAAAATCCATCTGTTACCTGTGTAAATTCTTAATTGTTGATTTGTGGTGTCAACCCATAATTCACCTACATTAGAGGTTTCTGTAGGTGGTTCGACAGCACTTTTTTGTATGCTGCTGGCAGCTCTCCATGACACACCGTCATAAATTTTTAATATTCTATCAGTAGTTTCATACCACAGTTGGCCCTCTGTAGGGTTTACTGGTTCAGCAGTACCTGCAAAATTTTCTAAAAGATGCAAAAAATTTTCTGCAATAATCTGACCATACCCTGCTTGGTTTCGTCCTGGAAATTCTAAGCTTGTGGTCTTATCCGAGGTATTGTCGAATACTGTCAGCGGGCTTTTGTTCTCTTTGTCTGTATAGTTAACAATATATGGCATTTATTATACCTCTGTAAATCCGGTTAAGCTCTGTACTCGAATCGTATAATCGATTTGTAATAATCTGTTTAAAGATTTTTGAACAGGATGGAAAATCACATGAGTTAACAACTTACCTTCACCATCTGGATTATAGCTCTTTAATCCTAACTCATCAAACACAAAAGTTCCGCTGAGATCTCTACTGTTGTCAAATGCTTCTTGACCGATAGGTTCTCCAAAATCTAAAAGACAAGTAATAAAAATATCACTGTATGTTGCACCACTTAGATGTCTTATTTCCATTTTATTTCTCGAAGGATCTAAGTTTTCAACCGATGTTTGATCTACTACTTTTTTATATGTTTGATTATATAAACTAGAGTTGACTCCAACTGTGTTGGTTGTTAAGTAAGTGATCAATCCGGTAGGGTCAACTGATGTTCCGCCGTTACCGAACACCATTTCGTATATGGTTCCCCTACCCTGATTAGATAAACTTTGCACCATCGCTACAGACATATTCTCGTAGTGAATAGCATTTCTTTTATCAATAAAAATTTCACCGTTTGAAGGGTCCCAAATTTTTATATGACCTTCAAAGTGAAACCCACCACGTTCATTAATACCGTTGGTTAAAGTTTGATTTTCTTGTTTTTTAGGCATTTTTTCTAGTTCCATCATGTATTTATTCGGGCAATCTAGTTGACTTTTTAGCTATGAAAACTGGTATTGGGCCGCTGTTTTCTAACAGGGCAACACCGGTAGATGCTGCTTCTGCGCCCCTATCATACCAAGTTTTTCCAACTCGTTTAATAATAGTTATTCTGCTTCCCGCAGCAGCTGGTTCTGTTAATCTTACAAACGGAGCTAGACCATCAACTGAAAATTCTGCTTGAACTTGTTCATCGGCAGCAGGACTTACTGTTCCTAATGTTTCGTTATACAAACTAACAGGATCTTTTCTTAATCTTCTTCCGCCAACAAATACTTCTATTTCATAACAAGGTCCGTACTCTTCAGGAATCGCTGTTACTGCATCATCTCCTCTAAACCAACTTGTTTTAGAGTATTTTGACGGAGTGAATGGCAGCGGACCTATCATTGTTGTACTTCCGTCGCCTACAAAATCTACTCTTTCTTGAGATTCTGTATACGGAATAGTTTCTGTAGAACTAGAGTCAACTACTCTCGATCCGATTGGATGTAGTTCAGCGATGGATGTTCCAAAAACTCCTCTTCTTAATTTACCAAGAGTAGTGGCTGTTTTTTCTAGATACGAAATTCTTTCTCCATTAATTCTTACAATTCCTGGAAGATTTCTAGTTGCATCTGGTTCAAACAGATCGGAGGTATCGCCGACATGAATAACTGTGTCGTAATAGGTTAAATTCTGTGTTAGTACCAAGTCGTCAGTTTCCGAATATCTCTTAAACTGGAATACGTTTAACATATCTTTGTGTATTTCGTAGGCCACAGTTTCTTTGAATACTGAAGATCCAAACTGTATTATTTTGATAATATCAGCTGAAGGATTGTTTCCGTAACTAAACGGATCAGCATCTTCTTGAGATGTCAAATATACAATACCTCTAGGTAATGACACTGCATAATCAATGCCGTGTGTCAATCTAATACCATTTTTGTAAACCCAAACATAGCTAGAATCTAAAGGCACAGCTCGTAATTTGTAAACTGCCTGACCTCCAGTATACTCGTCTTGAATGATGTCCATAGTCGGATATTCAGAGAACCAAGTTACAGTTAACTGATCTTCGTCAACTAATGTAACTCCAGCATCAATTACTATGTCGTTATCTTCAAATCTATACTGTGCATCAATATCAACTTCAACTTTGATTCTATCACCTATTTGTAGATTTTCTTCATTGATTATCAATTCTTTAGAGACACCGTCGTAGTCGTAGTCTTGAATAAAGATTTGTAATTCGCTGTTGATAAAGACTTTGATGTTAGCTGGCAATATCGCACCAGCAGATTTTGCAGGATCTCTACCTAATGTTATAATATTATTCGATCCATCGTAGATAATAACTTCAGTGTCAACACCTTTTAATGCTGTTCCGTTTAGTTCTACTATTGCACTAGATATTGCCGATCCTCTTGATAGAGAAACAAAATTGTCTAACGAGAATCTTCTAGTGCTGCCTTCATAGACAACAGTCTGTTGATTAACTCTAATCACAGAATATCCTGTAGAATCTGTATCAGTATTTCCGCCAAGACAGATAATTTTAATAATAGACGATCTAGCAGGAGTAACACCGAATCTAACCAGCGTTCTTCCAATCGCATCAACAAATTCTTCACTGGATACAAATTCTGCATCTACTAACTCACCGTTTAGGGTAACCACAACCTTTGAAGTGCTATTAAAGCTAGCATCTGTCAAGAACAGATTTGTATCTCCGTCAGCAACAAAGTCTTGGTAATCTAATATAGAAATTCCACCAATTCCTACAGAAATTATTTCTACGTAAGAATTAGCAGGTGGTTCAACATTAAACTGTATTTGATTGTTGATATAGTCAACTTCGTAATCTGTGCCAATAGATTTTTTAACTCTATCTACATAAACAATTACTGAAGATGCTTCTAGGATAGTCAATCCAATATTATAATTTCTAGTACTGCCGTCGGATATTAAAATTTTGTTTTGTATTGGTGCAGTTCCAGTGTTCGGTGCGTCAAACACTTTGATACTTACACTGTCAAGTACTTGTCCTGGTATGACTTCTTCAGGAGACTGCACTTGATCTGGACTAATAAATTCACCGCCATCTACCACAATATCTTCTGCTAGTTTACCGTTAGCAGTTGAATATGCGCCTCCGACATTGACTAACGAGCCGCCAGTAACTATTGTATCTAAGATAGTAGGATCAGTAATAATTACAGATCCGTCACTTTCTTCTGGTCTAAAGATTAATGTGTCTCCGGCATTAGTCGTAATATAGATTCCTATTGGAATTATATTGTTCGAACCGTCTCCGACAAAAGTTGGCATCTGTGCATTAGGATTAATTGCAGATGTAGAATCCCAGTTTTCATCAAAATTAGGATCGTCAATTCTGATTGTTGGTTGTTCTGGAACCTCTGGTTCGTATTGAAGATTTAATATATCTCTATTTCTAGAAGATCCGGCACGCTTCAAGTAAACGTTGATTCTCTGACCCGCTTCTGGTGTAAACGGTAATGTTATATCCGTTGTGCTTCCATCTACTACAACATAATAGTCTGAGTTGGCTTGGACTGAGTCCCATGTATCTGTAAACCAAGGTAGTGCATCCCAACCGCCAGTAACGTCGAATGTAGTTCCCTGAACTTTAACTCCGCCGAAATCAATCCCAGTCATTAACTGATCTAAGTCTTTGGATTTCATTCCTAGCGAAGGAGAATAATATCTACCTATCCTGTTTACACTGTCAAGTATGTCGTCATTTATTTCATAGGTAATTTTAATCAATGAACCTAATGTCGGTGCTTGATTAAAAATCAATCGACCTTTTAATGTTTCTAGCCCGTTGACTGTGGTTTTGTAAAGATTAATAGAGTAGTCACTCTTAAGAACAATTTCTCCGTTCAGCTCAACAGTTATTTTAGATTTATCTCTGATCGGAGGAAACTTTAATTCAAAAACGCTGCTAGATCCAGATGCAACTAAATCTTCTGATCTGACAAAATTTTGATAATAACCGTCTTTGGTTATTCTATCAAATTTCAATCCTAATCTAAAAGATCTTACATTAGAATCGCCTATTATCGCCGACGCTTTTGCAATATTTTGAGAAGTGCCGTTACCGCCGACTAATGAAATCGACGGTGCCGAAGTATATCCGGATCCCGGATTATTAACTTGTATAGACACCACTCTACCATTAGAAATAAATGCTGTGGCTTCTGCCCCTGATCCAGTTCCTTCAATTACTACTTTAGGAATCGATGTGTAATCGCTTCCGCCGTCAGTAACTGCGATAGAAACTACTGCAAACGAACTGTAATCTTTCCACCATTTCCAAGGATATACATCTAGCTCGCTTCCAGAGTTAGAATCAACTGGAAGTATTTGATCATTTAGTGTAGAATAAGCAGGTGGTAAATCAAAGTCTGTAACGGCAGCACCGTATCTGTCAATGGATTCGTATCCGCTGGTATAATTTCTTATTGTAGTTCTATACGGTTTTACTTCGTTGATATAATCTACATAAGACTCTAAGTTGTCGTTTTTGTAATTTAGTTTTTGTTTTAGAGAGCCAACATTATGTTTAGCTCTTAATAAGCTAGTCTTAAATGCCCAATCGACATACTGCTGTTCAGCAAATACATATCTGATGCTATTAAAGAAAATTCTATTCCATTCAATTTTGTATTCACCAGTAAAGATATTTTCTTTAACTGCTTGTAATATAATTCGTAGCTCTTTGGTGTTTTCGACGTCATATAAATCTGTATCAAAAGATTTAACATTGTCAAATCCCACTCCCGAAACCGATACGTTATACAAGGATTCTGAGAATTGAATAGTTCCATTTTCTCTACCAACAAGACGGTATCTATCAAAGAGCTGATCTCCTGTATTCGAAATTTTTTCTAGTACTGCCCAGCCCCCGTTACCGTATTCTTTGATTCTTATAAGGTCGCCGACTAGTGTTGTTACTTCTGGTTCTTCGTAAGTTGCAGAAAGCTCTTTGACTATTCTCGAAGTAGTAGAATATCCTTCCTTCCACCAATCAACATAACTCCAGAATCTTGTTACATTAAAAGCCTGTGTTCTAGTTCTAAAGAACAATTTACGAACATCATCCCATGAATAGATGCTCCATAGACCGTTTTGTTCTTCATCTGATCTAACTAATACCGAGAATCTTCTAATGGCTGCTGTGGCAACTGTGTATTTTCTACCGCCTGTGATTACTCCTACAGATGCCAATCTACCCTGTTGATCAAAATTACCAAAAGCTTCTGCGCCAATACCGTCACCGTCAATAAAAATCGGGCAAGGTGATTTGTTTTTATATCCGAAACCAGGATCGATTACTTCAATAGAATCAATTTTTCCGTCTACAATTATTGCACGTATTTCAGCCTGTTTTACTCTTACAGTACCGACTGTGTCTAAATCACCTAGAGTATCAACAACTTGGTCGTATTGGTTTAGATCGGGCACTGGCGGATCTTCTTTAGAAGTTAGAAGAGTAAAATCAATAATATCGCTGAACGGTTCTTTGACTAATATTTTATTGACATGAGTAATTGTATTTTTAAGAGCTGTTAACCTGTCAATAAACATGCTCTGTCTTGGTCTAAAAGAAATTCCGTATTTTTGTTTTGCAGGAAGATTACTATCAGGAACCCTGTTACCTGCAACGTCAAAACCAATTAAACTGTCTATCCATTTAGTTTCTAAAACAGACGATGGAATGTCATCTTCGGATTCTTCGGAAATAATCTGATATTCGTTGTGTATTTCGTTAATTGATTTATCACCTTTAGAGAATAAAATATTCAATAATACAGTGTTGTCAACTAATAAATTTTCAAAATTAAATGCCAGTATAGTATCGTCGTTAGCTAGGCCAACAAACGGAATACCTGCAGATGCAGGATCTCTAATTAAAATTTCAACTTCAGCTGCTGATAGTTTTCTATTTTTAGATCCTGTTGGAATAGTAGTTTTAGTCTTTACCCAATAATAATATAGAGTTCCTGTTGGTTCTCCTGTGGTAGTATTGAATAACACTTTGAAACTATAAACATCGTCATTAGGATATAAAGGTTGGCCACTTATGCCGACAGACAATCCTTCTGTAGTATCTGCAATAGCTGCCCATTCTGAAGGCAGCAATGGAGTTTCTACCCATTCACAAACTTGAATGGCTGCTCCTTGAGCTAGTTTACTCCAGTTAGATGTTTTGTAGAATGTATCGCCTTGTTCGTAGTATAACCATTTAGATTTAGAAATGTCCCACCAGAGTTCACCTACATGACGTTCTGCCCAAGCAATGTCCTCGTCTGTAACAACTTCATTTGTTCCGACAGAATAAACTGCCGGATCGTATTCTGTTTTAAATCTTAATTCTTGATCTGCTATTCCTAAAATTTTGTATTTTGCAGGATCAACAACATCTAAATCAAGAATTTTAAAATTAGAAACATTATTGTAAAGAGATATTCCTCTTACTTTTTGTATTTCCGATGTTGGCAATTGATTAGCGATTGTTTCCCAAGAATTTACACTAGGATTCTTTTTAAAGATTCTGACATTACCAATCTTATTACCTTCGTAGGATACAAACTCTTCCCTAGTAATGTCATTAGTGTTAGTAACTGGTTTAATAAAATCTGGAGAACCTACAACGATAGTTGAGCCCACACAGTCAATACTAGCACCAAAAGATTCAAAAGGACTTAGATCTGCTTCTAATTTTTCTGTTAAGAAATAAATTCCGTCTTTCTTTTCAAATACATAAACACCGCCTGCATACCCTTTGAGATCGTAAAAGGTAGTTGCACCGCCATCAAATGTTGTCAACGGTAGATCAAAAGAAACTACAGACTTGAATGGGAAGTTTTTAGCTCCTACTACGATGCGTTGATTGTCTGGACTTATACACAGACTTTCTCCGAACCACTCGTTAGGATTTTCTTCGTATGTTTCTAATTTTTGTTTGATCCTGAAGAAGTTAGTGTCTACTTCTTTTTCTAAAACATAAACAACTCCTGGATTTTCAAAAGTAATGTCGCTCTCGGGTGCAGATACTACCAAAGCTGTACCGTCTGGATTTAGTTTTACTGCATAACCAAATCTGTCACCGTCTCCGAATGTTGTGCCGGATTCTAGATCGCTGTAATCATCAAGATTTGTAGCTGTTAATGTTTGTACTAATTCAAAAATATCCTGATTGTTTCTCTTATAGATAAAAATCTTACCAGACTTCTCAGGGGCCACTGCTGTAACAATTTCCCATGGATCGCCAAAATTCGGTTGTTGATTATAGCTTCTTAGAGCCGAGTCAGTAACATTGTCGTTGACTAGCCTATAATAGATATCTTCGAATCTAACAGCATCGCCTTGTACGTATTCGTAGTCAGGTCTCCAGTATCCTCTGTAATTTGAAATAAACTGACCGTCACTGTCTGGAGCGCCTACAACTAATGTCTTGCCATCTGCACTCATGCTGAGGGTCGTGCCAAAGGCATCCTCTTCTTTTATTAGTTCAGCTATCTGATTAGGATTTAATAATCCTAGAGCTAATGTAGATCCGTCGTCTTCAACTGCCACATTCTGAGGTAAAGAGCAGTGTGTTGTAATAGGATCTACTTTGATCCAGTCATTAGATTCGACCAGTGCCTGAGAGCTACCGTCGCCGAAGGTATCAGTTAATGCTCTATATAGATCTCCTCTGAACCATACCACTGTGTTCTTAGGATAGAAAACACCTGCAGAATCATCGTAGATTCCTTTGTAATCGTTGTTTTCTAAAATTGACCAAGCACCGCCGGTAATATGAGAGAATAGATAAACTCTTCCCTTGTTGCCCAAAGAACCTGGAGCCGAAACAGCTAGGTAATAAGTGCCGTTTGATCCGCCGATGTCAATCGCTGAACCAAAATATTCATCGGCTGAAGGACGAGGGCTTAAAATTGTTGTTCTTAAATTCCACTGTTCTTGAGCATATTCGTATATCGAAACAAATCCCTGTTGTGTCTTTCCACTATTGGTTCCTGTTGTTGAAGCCGGAATTATAGTAGCAGGCTCCCAATCTCCCGAATAAATGTTGATTGTACTACCATCAACTGATAGTGTATTTCTCAAGGCCTTCCATAATTTTCCTTCATATAAAACTATATCGCCTTCGGAGTAATTAAGTGCAGGATTATAATCTCCTTGATAGTAAGACGTCATGGCACTGGCTCTTGGGGAACCAATAATTAACCATTTAGAGTCAAAGCTGATGGCCATCTCTTCGCCCCATGAGCCGAGAGCATTGTCAGCAAAGCCCTGAGGTGGTTGTATGATCTGTCTTAGGCTTAGTCCGTTAGGTGTTTCAATATAAACCATAACGTAACCAGAACCAGGAATACTTGAAATTACACGTTTGTTTTTATTGTCATATAAAACTTTTGCGCCTGTTCTGCTTGGATCTGCCACTCCGTAATCTAAAATAGATTTAAAAGTGTATTGTTTTTTCTTTTGAACAACTTCCCATAGATTATTTTGATCTTTATCGATCCAAAGTTTTGCATTATTAGGAAGCAGAGCAACACTTGGTCTATTTAGAGTTTCGTAATCAGGGAATCGTGCAGTTACTAATATCCAAACGTTAGCGAAAGAACTCGCTTCAAATTCTGGGTCTTCGACATCTTCGGGTATGTTGATTGTTATTGTAGATGTACTGTCGTCTGGTACTGATACAACTTCGTAAAGACCGGTTAACTTCGAAATTTTAAATCCAACTACATCGCCTTGTTTAAGAGTATGAGTTCTGTTAAAGCTAATAACTAATTCGGTATCATTTCTTTCAATTCCAACTACAAACAACACTGTTGATTGTGTGAATCGATAAACGTTCCATGAGATTCCCTCGAACGTTAGCCAAATATTATTGTTTTCAACTAAATTGTTGATTTCAAGAGATAGTAATTCATCTTTTGATCCGACTACAATATCAACTTGATCTGCTTTGACATATCCCGCAGTTAAAAACGGAATACTGCTGTACGATGCGGGAACCATTCCTTCGGAAATATCTCCAGGAAGGACGGTAAAGTCCGAGTTAGTAATTCTATAAAATCTATCTGGAGGATCGCTAGGTAGAGTATCTACATATAGGATAGGCTGTGCATTAATTAAAAATTTGTCTTTAGATAACTGTATTTCTTGTTCTCTAATTTGATCGTATCCGCCCATCTTTCCTACACGGAAAGCCCACTCTTCTTTTAACTCGATACTAGATTTTTCTGTTTCACTCAACTTGTCAAATACTTTGACAATGGCATTATTTGTACCTTTTTCTCGAATGAAACCTCTATACAATCTTAGTTGAGTTACTGGATCTTCTGCTAGATTTTGTAGATAGCTTCTAGTTTGATAACCAATGGTATGTCTAGCTAATTCTCGCTGTGTTAATCCAACTCCGTCAGTTTCAACTTCAAAATAATCCTCAAACAGATTAATTCTATAGTCGAAGTTAGGAACTAGAGATTTTGTAGGAGTAGAGTCGAGTCTAGACCAAGTTGACTCATCAAATACTTCGCTGCCTTGTTGATTAAACTGACTGACCCATAGATAAGATTTGTATTGAACGATATCGCCTAATTTATAATCAACAAAAGGCGACCATACATCAATATTAACATTGTCAAACAAGAATCCAGGACTTGTATAATCTCCGTCCCAGTCCACTGTACGGAATCCCTGAACTTTAATTCTGTCTTGTCTATAACCAGTGGTCTTTTCGTAGATCACATCATTGAAGACTGTGCGGTCTGAGAATATAACAACGTTTTCTTTTAATACATAAAAGGCTTTTAAGAAATAGATACCTTCTGTTGTATCTGTAATAGATATTTCAATTTTTTGAAAATCTCTGTTTACATTGATGTATTCAGGACGTAGTGGTGTTCCGTTACTCTTAAAAATCTGGTAGTCATAAAAACTATCAAGGAAGCTTTCAGCTACACCAACAGGAATTCCTATTACAACTTTTTCTGCAGATGGACTTAGAGTAATTAAGGAACCAATATCCCAATTATGTCTAGTCCAGAACATAAATTCTTTTGCCGATGTGACCCAGTTTTTAGATACTTTTAAATTTCTGTCGTACTGGTCAAACTCAAACCCAACAGATTTTAAATATTCTCCGTATCCTAACAAGAAATCCACTACCTGTTGAATAGAAGTAAGTTCCTCTCCATAGGCTAATCTCTTGAGATTAAAATAATTAAAGTTTCCTCTTTGATATGCTTCAACTGCTCCTCTTAAAGGAAGTTTAGGAAGCCTTGTCCAATTTGACTTTTCAAATTCTTCTGACTGATTACTCTTTAATGCTCTAAAATAATCGCCTCTGTAGAGAACTATTTCTCCGTTATTGAATACTCGATCGGGTGTCCATTCGGAATAAGGAGCACTGACTCCGCCTACACTTATCACTGGATCAGTTTGAGTCGGCAAAGGCTCGAAGTAATTAAAGAACGGACTAATCGAATCGTATCCTGTTATCTGCCAACCTCTCGCTGTTTTTTCAATTAGCACGCCGCTGTAACTTAATGCAACAACCGGAACACTTACATTAAAGATTATATCATAATTTTCTGGAGGTATAAAAATACTGCTTGAAGTAGATTTAGGACTCTTGGAATCTAACAAATATTTTTGTTGAGCCTTGTCAACAAAACCAGAAATTCTAGATGATAATGCTACATCAATGTTAGAAAGTTTTTCTCTTAAATCGCTAACTGAAAGACCTAGATATTTTACATAAGATACTAGATAGTTCATTAAGCCCGAAGAAAGTTCTTCTCCAGTATTCGGAACAACGATATCTGAAAGAGTAAAGAATGTATTAGATTGTTTATTAACTAGTTGACCAATTTTATTAACCTGTCTTCTAGATAAATCAAGTCCGTTGTTAACAACATCGTATGGCTTGAGTAGCATTAGAGCGATGAGTACTGCGAACGGATATTCAGAGCTGGCTCTCCATGCATGCTCTACCGGACCTTGATCTCCGAATACAAAACTTCCTTTGTTATTAACTAGTGTGTAGTTAAGTGCTAGACCGGAATCTAAAGGACTTAGTAACTTTCCGTCGCCATCTACTGGCAAATGCTGCATAATGGTAGGACGACTATATCTAGGATATTGTCCCTGTAAGCTTCCTTGTTTGATAATACCGTCTCGGATATCTTCCCACAAAATAAGGTTGTTAGAAGTATAAGGAGCTTGACCGTATTCTTCATCCCACCATGTTGGTTTTTCACTGAAGCCTAGCATTTCCCAAGGACAGGTATGAGGTCTATCTGTATCGTAGAACCATTTATAGACTCCTCTCCAGTAGCCAGGAAGATTAGTTCCCCCTGTCTGATCAGTCATAGCATTATAGGTATACGTAAAGCTATTCTCAGAATCAAAGAATTCGTTTAATGTATACCCGATACTAGTATTTGAAATCCATTTTAAAAATTCTTGATTAACAATATTGTCAACTTGAGATTTTTTAAATTCGGCATTTCCATAATATCCGCCCAATATAGAATCTATATCTAAAACATTTCTATCGTACGATTGTTTAATGTTATTGTAAATTCTTAGTTCTAATTCCATTAACAGGTCGTCTCGATAGTCACCATAACAAATTGTTATACTGCCGTCATGTCCTTGAATAACTTCTCTTGGTTCTGTGTATGTGTCATCGACAAATTTTCTAGGTGTGTATTTTTTGTACAATCCTAGTTTTGTCGGAGTAGGTGGAATATAATTGAAACTAGTTGATACGTATTCTCTAATCTCAACAACATCTCCTTCTACAAGATCTATGTTTAATACAACAAAACCAAAATTAGAATTAAATTCATAATCTCTACCAGATAGTAACTGTTGTTGATTAATGTAAACATAAACAGCTCTTCTGCTTAGTTCTTCTAAATTAAATCTCTGAGATAAAGAAAATGTTTTAATACCAGCATCTTCTACATCATATGTTATAGTAGTAAATGCTCCGCTACCGATCATGTCCGAATCTGCAAACGGACTATTCGATGTTTTGGTTTTAGTCAACACGTTGATTATTTCGTCAACAAATTCAGGAATGTTGTCGTTAGATGGCAGCTCGGTAGATTTTACTAAGAAACTGTTTTTAAATTCTGAATAAGATTTTTTAGCTAATTGAACAGATTTAATTACATTAAATTTTTTGTCGCATAGCAAAAACATTGCCAAGGGAGATAAACCAGAATGCTTTAAAAAGCGTTTTCCGTATTTTCTATAATCAAATAAATTTCTTAAATTTGAATCGCCGGGAATACTTCCTACAAACGATCTATCCCATTCAACTGATGTTGATAAATGATCCGATGCTTCGCCGAAGGTAAAGAATTTTAAATCTTGATTGAGAGGATTTTTTTCTAGGCCGATAGGAATTTCATAATATCCTAGGTCTGGTTCAACATTACCGATTATCTTTAATGAAAGAATATCTCCTGCATTAAAAGTTCGATTAAACGTAAACTCGTTATTGAATCTAGAATAGTCAACAGCTATCTTAAATCCGTTGAGGTAAAAATTAATTTCTGACTCAGGATCTGCATCAAATTCGTCCCAATTTACAGATTGTAGAACAACCGTATCTGTAGACTCATTTATGCTGGTAGAATCAATAATAGGCTGTACATATCTAGTTTCTAAAAAGTCCCAACCGTTTTGATATCCTTTGGTATTATTAAAGAAATAATACCCAGTCGACAGCTTCACTGTTTTTGAAATTCTGTTTTCTAAATAGTTTGCAAAATCAGTATCCCATGTCCAGTCAAATTGAATGTCTCCAACATTGTCGATATTAAGATAACTTAGACTGAATCCCAGTTCAGTATCTGCAATGCTATTACCGATCTTATAAGATAATAATTTAGTACCTGTAAATGTGCTTACAGGATATTTTTCTGTGTTAGAGAAACTTACTCCACTTTCATCAAAGGCATCAAATAATGGAGATTGATTAGTTGTAAGTTTTTCTTGGCTTCTTACCCATTGTGTTCCGGTGAAATGGAACATTTTTCCAAGATTTTCTTTTCCTCTTTTTACCAATACACAATCGCCTGCAGACGAAATACCGTCTGATTCTAATCTTAAATGAATCTGGCGTCTTCCGTTGTGAGTAATAAATTCTACTTTGTAAATTTTATTATTCGATAGAGAATCAGTGTCTGAAACTACTAGTAATCTAGCACCGTCAAACAAGAATTCTCCGTCGATGTTATAACCTGTACTTCCTTCGATCTTACTAAAAACATCGTCAGTGAAAGTATCGATGTAATCTACACTAGCTTTTGCAACAGAGCCGTGATTATACAATTGAAGATCTGCTTGGAATTCTATAATTGGTCGTTTAGCACGTCTTGACTCGTCTGCTGGAAAATCTTGACCTCTTGTTCTGTACGCAAAATCTAAAACAGATCTATGGAACCATCTATTATATCTGCTCCAAGGATTGTTATCTTTAGAGGTTCTATTAATAACGATATAATCTTTCGCCTGAGGGAACGCTGTTGCATCATCAAAGGGTTCGCTGTCGAATCCGGCATTATCAAATAATACTTCCGGAGTATTTTCATTGATAGCAGGCGCTTCAAGATCGTTAAATCTTTTCAAGGCAATTGATTCGCCTACTCCTTCGACTAGCCAAGTGTCTTTGGCATACTTTGCCGGAAGAACTTGTCCTCTGAAAGAAATAACTAGACCGTTAGTAAACTCAATTCCGTTACTACTCGTATAGTTTACTTTTCCTATAATTTCTTTTTCAACATTTAATTTTGTATTATTTTCAATGTCAGAAATAATAAATCTACCAAATCTATCAGGAGTGACCGAAGATTGATAATATAAAACATCAGGAGCGTTAAATGGAACTTCAAATATCACATCGCCCAGTTCGGCTCCGTTATTAGTAACTCCGACGTTGTAATCCAACGCAGTTCCTGTTCCAACAGCTTCTACAAATTCCCAATCTTGTGACTCTTCGTTAATTGTGCTGCCGTCGCTGGGATTAATATCAACTTTGGCTCTCCAAAGTTTTTCATTAAATGTAACCAGTTGTCCTTGTTTATAAGAAAGGATTGGATTGAATAATAAACTACCAGTATCGTAGTTTGTCTTGATCGTAAATCCTTCCCTGGGAACATTTACTTTAAACGTATATTTCTGTCCTCTATACAGAGTCAGCGTAGGATTATTAGTAAGACCGTCCGGAGAGAAAACGTATGTTGATCCGAATCCTAATTTCACTCGATAAGTGCTGGTAACACCGACAAAATTTCCAAACACATCAATAGGTGGCGGACCTAGTGGTTCCCAAAAATATTCTCTATAGTTTACAAATTTGTCCCAGTCAATAGGAGGATTCCAAGTGTAGTGCTGCTGGCCGGTAGTCTTGTTATCATTTTCTTCGTTGTTTCCAAAGAATTTAATTTGATTTTTAAGATCTATGTAATCAACAAAACTTTCAATTTTATCTAAGTTTCTAGTAATAACACCTGGCTCTAACTGATATCTGCTGCGTAAGGTTTCATCATCATCAAGATAAACATCCGACGATTTAAAAGTTTTTCCATAACGTCTGCCGATATATCCGGTGGTTTTCTCTAAGACACCGGGCTGTATTAACGGATCAACTACTGCTCCGAAAAATTTAGCATTTGTTTCAGTTCTAAAAACAGAAGGTAATAAATCTACTGTTCTTCTAATAGGTAACTGACTCTTTGGAAAAATTTGATCTGCCATATTTTACTTTTTACTCAATTATTGTGCTAATGGTAGAAACTATTTCTATATCATCTACTTTTGCACCGCTTATAAAAATTTCGTCTGCTCTTGATTGAATCTCGAATAAGCTATCAATTACTTGGCTAGGCTGTTTAGGAGTCACTACAAGGTTACTCACATCCGGCGAAACTGAATTGATAATAAACGTAGTCAATTCACTTAGATAAAACTTATCTCCGAAATCCCAATTGTTCACATCAAAGAAATCATTGATAGCAGATACAATTCGAACTTTTAAATCGTTATCGTTGATTGTCTTATTTGGATTCTTTACTATCTTAAATGTTGCCTGTAATTTTTCGTCTGCTGTTGAACCGAATAAAACTTTGTATCTAACTGGATGATAGATAATTTCGTCACTGATAGACTTGATACTGTTTAATTTAGAACCGAACTCGATTCTTAGCGTATCGATAGAGGGTGCCTCAGGGACAGTTGTTGTATTTCCTAACACATAATTTCTAAATGCAATATCGTAGTTTCTTGTTAACAGATAAACGTCGATGATATTACTCGAGCTAGGATCAATTCTTCGGTCCTCTGATGCATTATGAACATACTGGAATTTAATATCTTTTTCTCCGAAGTTAGCTTTATACGTCGGCTCTAATACCAATGTATTTGTAGTTCTGTTAACTCGTTTGATCCTATTTTCGTTACTATCATAAAAATAAATTAACTGCCCGTCGGAATAGTTATTAACAGATACTTGAGCTTCTCGTTGAACGACTAGTATAGGTTCTACTGTTTCGTCGACTACTTCAAAAGATATATTTCCAGAGGTATCTGAAACTTCTTTAAAAAACAAGAATTTAAGATCAGTATCTTCTCCAACAATTTCCACAAACGCATCGGGGTTATCGATCACACCGTCGTCGTCTCTGTCAGAGAATGCAATTTTTATTTCGCTGGCGCTTTCATATCCGTCACTGAATTTAATAGTATCGTCAATCGAGAAAGAAATATCACTCTTTAAAGGATTACCATCAGCACCGGGATTAATACCTAAAACTTTAACTTCATCACGCACAACCTGACCTGTTCTAGAATCGTAGACTTTTTTGTTTATGTCGATGTAGAAACGATTTTGTCTTAGGCTTCCAAATACATAATCAATTCCGCGAATCCTTACAATGTATTGATCTGCTCTTCGAACAAAGGCTAACAACCACGATGCATCTAGATTGTTTCTAGTATTATCTCCTGCTTTACCTAAACTGAAAGGAGTTACTAGATCTAAGTTTGGTGCAATTATTACTTTCCAAGCAGAGTTGGTATAATCATAACGAAGACCAAAATTTTGATTTTCTGTTAACTGATTAATAATTTCTTGTTCTATTCCGGTAGGTAGATTGTTGATAAAACGTGGAACTATTCGTCGAGCGATTGCACCGCTCGGTACATTGTCGCTGAATGTTATTGGTCCTAATCCGTTTGGAAGCGCACCTCTGCCGGCATTAGTTCCGTCGCCAACAACACTAACTACTTTGGTCCAAATAAATTTTTTCTGTTCTAGATCAGCATTGTTTACGTTAACTAATTCACCGTTTTTAAATGCTTTACCTTCCGGAGGTACAAATTTTATTAAAGCATTAGTGAATACATATTTTAAACTGCTGGTACTAAATGAGCCTACACCTAATAAAGAGTTATCGATGATATTTTTAAAATACCCTGTGCTTTCATTTATACCTGTGCTCAGGCTTTGCCATATTACATTATTGTCGACAAATAAAATTTTATCAAATTTTGTAAAATAAAAATTATAAACATCAGTAGATGTAAACACCGGTTCTATTTTATTTTTTATAAAATTAATAATGTCTAGCCTGTTCGCAAATTTAAAAGTGAGATTTCTTTCAACTTCTTCTCTGTAAAGATATCCGTCGTCGGCAAAAACTCTTATAGAACTATATTTTCCGCTGGCATCAACTATATCAAAATTTCTTGATATTCCGCTTGAAGTTCTATTAATAGATTTAACTTTTAAAATTTCTTGACTACTAGATAAAGGTGCTAGTTGATAATCCTCTGCAGTGATCATTCTATTCTGAGTATAGTAGAGTGCAGGTGCTGCTGCTCTAATATTGTCAGTGCTTTCCGATTCTGAAGCATTTGATACTGTATAGTTTAATCCTAGACTTACTGTTAATGTTTCTAAGTTACCAGTCTTACTAATGTAAGGAATAGAAACATTAACTCCTCTCATTTCTGCAGGAGAAATTGTATAGCTTAGACCATTTGAAGTTCTGTAATATGATCTAAAAGTACCTCTAGGTAAATTGCCGTATACACCGTCTGCGAACAATAATTCGATTGTATCATTTTCTCTTGTAGAAACAGAGTAGATATTTCTAATATTATTTTCTAAACTATTATAGGCAATATTATTTCCCACAAGACTACTAACTTTAACCCATTGATTAATCTGTGTGCTAGTCGAATCTAACTGGAACAACCAAACATCATCGTTGTTGATGCCCTCTGCTTCAATAGCGATCGATTCGTTGATTGTAGGAACATCAATTGTAAAATCTGCTAATTCTAAATTACCTTGTTTGAACAAAAGATAAAAACCGGTGTTAGCACTTCCGGGACCCCTACCATCCTGTCTATATATAAAACCTAATTGATTGCCCGGAGTCGGAGGCTCTTCGTAGATAAATTCTTGATTTTTAAATGTGGTGCTTACTAATTCAAAATTCATGCTGCGGCTGGCAACACTTTTAGTATAAGAAAACAAAGGAATATCTCTTAGAGCTGATCTAAATCTATACTGCTCTGTTTGTATTCCTTGGATTATCGCAGTACCTTGGCTTCTTCCAAATTCAGTATTATCAGCCATTGCAGAATTTAATATTAATAAAAACTGCTCTAACCAATTTGTATTAGTAGGATCGTTCCAGCTGATAATTTGATCAGATAAATTTCTACCATTACTGTCCACCACTTCTTCTGTGGTCGAAACTGTGTTAAATTTTAATAGTCCGGATGCTGCATTATTTCTCTTGGCATTATAGCCCAGCATTCTAGCAATTCTTAAAACACTTTCTCTTCGATCGGCTAGCTCTAAGAAGTTTTCACGACTGGCTAGATCTATACGGAAAGACAAGCTTTGACCGATAAATGCCACTGCATCTATCAAGGCCATGTATTCTGACGATTCTATATAATCGTTAAAATCTTCCGGATAATTCTCACGTAAGTAGGTAATGATAACCCTGCGGAGGTTTTCAAAATCGTAAGATTTGAAATCCGCATTTTTAAAGGTCTGGTATATTCTAGTCCAGTCCTGGTTTAAAATTAAGTTATTTTGTCTAGATGTAGTAGTCATTCTATAGTCTCGTCCAGTATTTATTTGTAAAAATTAACTGGGTATATTATGTTGTAACTGTGTTATTGTTTTTGTCAAAGTTCAAAGACATACGTTCGTTGATGTTAAAAGGCAGATAAGTGACTTCTGCTTCAATCCTTAAACCTTGATCCGTGCTGTCTACTACCACCGAATTTACTGTAATTCTCGGGTCGTAATTCAGAATAGTTTCTATATCTTGAGCTACTAGAGTACGTATTTCTTCTGTGAAATTTTCAAATAATACGTCCCATATTACTGTACCAAAGCTCGGGTTTTCTAATTTTTCGCCTTTACGAATATAAAAATGATTTAATAGATCTTGTTTTACTAGATCAAGATCATAGAGTTTGTAATTCTTTTTATTGTTATTACTGCTGAATCCTCTATAGGTAAATGTACCCTGATCTCTAGTGACCTGTGCAAAATTACTTGCAACAACTTTTTGATTGTATAATCTTGTAATAGCCATTTTTATACCTCTCTATCCGTATCTTTTGGTGTAAGTCTATCTGGTGCTAGGTTCTCGTGGAATATCCATGGCTCGTGCATAGGAACACGCTTCATGATACTGTTAATAGTACCTGCTTTGTATCGCTGATCTGACCAGCCTGCCGACGATGCTGTTGCAGGCGACACGTGGGTCGCCAAAGGAGTTAGCGGCGAAGCCGCAGCAGCGGCTGCTGCTGATGGTCCGTTTAGATCAATTTTAGAACCTTCTATTTTTATATTAGCACCACTCTTTATATCTGTTGTAGATCCTGCAGTGAACTTGTTGGTTGTACCAGTTAATAGATCATAACTCTGTGAAGTGCTGAATTTAGCAGAACCTCCGTTGATCTGTTCGAAGTCTTTGGCTATGGTGATCTTTCCGTCTTGCCCTGCGATCAATTCCCAATTTTGTGCCATTTCCATTCTTGTTCGGCCTGACACTGCTTTCATATTGATATTGCGGCCTGCTTCTAAATTGATGTCTCGGTCGGCTCTGATGTTTAGATCGTTTTGGGTATGGATTGAGACGCTGTCTTCTGCGTAGATATCAATTTTTCCGTTTGATGTCAATTCAATCCATGTAGTACCTTTGGCATTTCCTATGTATATTAAATCTTCTGAATTGTGTAACAGCAGTTGATGTCCTGTTCTTGTTCTTATTCTAAAATATTCATCTGCTGGAATACTAGGATCGCCTTTTTCACCTTTGAGCACGTCGGCATAGGCGTTGCCTAGACCTAATTCGCCGGCAGATTTTTTACGCTGATATCTATCATCACCGTCATCCATCACCAGCTGTGTACCGCCTAGTCTGCTAACTGGCACTGGATTATCTGTCGGCCCTTGTACCTTACCTATAACCGACCTTTTAGAATTATTTCGTCTGTCAACTGGTCCGGGAGTTGATATGCCAAACACTGCACTAGGAACTTCTCGTCTTGCCGACGATGTAGTAATTCCTCGAATGTCGTCCTCTAATAATCCCTGTGTTAGAAATGCTTCGGCGATAGGATGCACAGGTTTTTTAATCTTATCAACTTCTATATTCTGTTCTACTGTGTTTAATTTTTTGTTAACTTCTGCCACAGGCAACGGTAGTCTGGAATTGTAACGTTTTTTGTCTTCTGAAGAAACGTCCACAGCTTCCGATACTGCGATACCAGGAACCATATGATTGGCAAATCTAGGAGGAACACAGGCTAGCCAAAATCCCTGACTAGGATCTCCGTCAACGAACACAACCAACACAGTAACTCCTACATCAGGAGGAACCATCCAGAAGCCATAGCTTTTCTGTGTGTCGTTGTAGGCTTCGGCGGTAGTAGATCTGACATTGGGATTTTCTGCTCCGGTAGGGCTGGTAGTATTTTTACCCAGGAACTCGTAGGCAGTCGATCCGAAAAATGGACTAGCATAACGAACTTGATATATTTGGTTATCGTCAGCTATTTCGTTTCCTTCTTCTCGAAACAGTGATACTTCCAATGTTCCCATGAAAGTAGGATCTAGGTGGCTGATCACTGTGGCCAGCATTATTCCTGTGCCTACATTTCTTTTGTTAGTTTGATTAGCGGGGACTCTTCTTATCTGTGCCATGTATTGTCCGTGTTATGCATTAGGTAATTTTAAATTTGTCACTTTGTTAGCAAGGGCAGTAATTTTAGTAGAAGCCGATGCTGCTTGTTGTCTTACGAAATCTGCTAGATTTCCTCGAGCTCCTCTTACAGAAGCTAGTTCAGTTTGTACCGGAACCGGTGGAGGGGGATCTCTAGTGACTTCGGGCTGAGTAGGAGTATTAAGGCTAGTTGGTTGAGGTTTAGTTTCCTTAACATCTGAAGCTAATGCCTGATCTCTGTCTGCATCCACTGGTTGTAGACCTCCAAGGTCTGTATCTTGTAACGGCATGCGAATACATTTTAATTTCTGTTTAAAGAATCCCTCATTAAATGTACTATCAACTAATGTTACTTTGTAAATTCCAGTGAATGGAGAAATTTTACCGTTGTTGGGCCATCTGTATAATCCAGATTCCGGATCTACGTCTTGAGGGTTTTGGAATCTTATAAAGATGTAAACATCGCTGCCTTCATAATTAGCACTGCCGTCGTTGGTTATCAAAGGCGTATTAGGATTAGGTTCTGCAAAATGATTGGCCATTCCGGAATCAACTAACCAATAGGTATCGCCTACGATTTCTAGATCAACAGTAACTAGGTCAGCACTGCCGCCTGTGATAAATGCTTTATTAAATGCTTCTGCAACTTTTTGTTCTGTGCTTTTAGTTCCAGCGCCGCCCTGATTTTCTTTTTTCAGTGCTGCTGGATCTCTTAATAATCTACGTCTGCCCGTGTTAGCTAATTGAACCTGCGGATTTCCTCCCTTGCCTGTGGCCACTGTTTTTCCCGGTAACGGTGCAGGTCCTTGTTGGTTAGGATTAGTAACCTGGGCAGAACCTGCTTCGGGTCGAGGATTGTTTCCTGTAAAAAATAGATTATTAATCTGTATATTAAAGTTTAATATGTCGGTATTCTTACCGGTATAGATATAGTTGTATTCTTTGACAATTTGTTTTTGTAATGCTTTATAACCAAAAGGTGCTGCATTGGGATTTGAGAAAATTGTGTGGTGTACTAGATAAGGAACCACTCGATATACAATTATCTTGGCAAAATCTCCTAACACCGAGTCGAAATCTCCAAACTGTATCTGCACATCTAATTTAAACCAACGTATAAAACCTTCTTTTGTCAGTTTGTCTGGATCAATCGCATCTTTGGCATACTTAGAACTCAGAACCAACTGTGTAATAATATCAGTTAGTGTTTGTGTCTGAGCGAATTGAAATTCTCGATTCTTGGGATCGATAGTTAATTTGTCTCTGTTAACTTTACCAGTCTTAGGATCTATTTTGTCTCGTTCAAAACCAAAACCAAAATTACCACCTTGATTTGCGCCGAAGCCGAATACCGAAGCTCCGATATTATTAGGATCAAGATTAGCCGGATCCGGTACTACTGGCTTAGGTTTTCCTGCTGTCTTCTTAGGAGGCTGTTTGGGATTTTCGGCAGCTTTTTTATCGTCGGCTGGTTTTTTAACTTCCCATATCTGCGATTTTTCAGCAGAAGTAGGAAAATCAACTATGTAGATATCAGGAGCTCCAATCCTTTCTTCTTTTTTTAATTTTTCTTCGTTGTCATTAAGGATTTTAGTTAGATTGTTGCAGGCTTCTGCAACTGTATTACCTTTTAATTTTAAATCTGTGTAAGCGATATTATAAGAATCAGAGAATCCTTGATGATTATATGGTACTCCTTCGACTCGATACTTACTACCCGCTTCGGTGACTTCAAACTTGATGCTGGTAAGTTTCATTACAAAATATTTAGACTTTACTATACGAAGTTCGCCCATCTTTTCGTCGTAGCCTTTAAAATCAAGTTTTAAAAGATAAGGAGCATTATCGAGATAGTTAGCATATTTGTTTGCCTGAGCTGCTACCTGCATGCTCTGTAACAGAAGCCCCATACTGTAAGGTTCTATGATTTCAAAACTAAATTTAACAGCATTACTGTTACCGGTTTTAGGACTGGCTGAAATCACTGACTGCATGCTGAAATTGTTAACAAAATATTCAGGAACTCCGGACGCTGTATTAGCTCTCTGGCTCTCGTACCTGCCTCCAGAACTAAACACTACTTGAGTTATTGCAGCATCGTTATCTCTATAAAGTTTAGGATTATTAAATTGTTCTTTAGTTAAACAGGCCAATGTCCATAAAGGAGAATAAGAGGCAAATTGATGTAGTGGATTTCCCACTATATTGATTAAAGCAGCGCCACCAGCAACATTTATTGATTTATTTTTTGTGTCGGTTGGTTTTCCGTCTTTTAATCTGTTAGTAGCAGCTTCTTCTTTTTGATTAGTTACACGCTCTGCTGCGCCTTGAGTGATCGACGAATTATTAGGAGCTGGTTGTTGATCAGTACCGTCTGGTTTTTTTCTCGGAGTAAACGCAGCTACTGGATTAGACTCTCCAGCAACCTGTGTTGTTGATCTTCTAAACTCTTCGACTGTTCCTCTTGTTGGTATAATTCTATCAAGCAAGGGCATATCAGACTCCTAGATATTGTTCTAGGTTTGCCTGTTTAGGAAGGTATATAGTTTTTCCTGGAACAAAATCATATATAGGATCTTTGAGAACATCCATGTTTCTTTGCACAAATACCCACCATAGTTTGGCATTGCCGTAGACGTCGTAGGCCAACAGGTCTGGACGATGTCTATATTGATTTTCAATTACATATTTGAAATCGTCGTCTTCGGCAGGAATAGGACGAATCCTTAGAGTTTCTAAATAAAAATTATTCTGGGGTGTTGCGGCCCAAGGAGATGTATTAGTGTAAGTAGCCATTATAGATATCCAACTCCGTCAGGACCGATCATCTTACCTGAAGCATATGTTTGTAAATTAAATTTACGAAGTGCTTCTCTGCTGTAGATAGGTACGCAGGTCACTGAAATTGTACTAACCACTGGGACCCAGGTATTAGTGTTGTATGTGTTACATAAAACATAATTTGTATCATCTTTAAGGTCTACCGAGAACTGTGTAATGATTACTGGTATTCTGTCAAATACACTGGCTCCGTATCCGTATAGATGACAGATAATAGGGGGGTTTCCTCCATTAGCCCCTTGACCGAAAAACATTTTAGTAGCTGTTTTGAAAAAGGTAGTAGCTGCGATCCAATAGGCGGCATCAGTTTCAGTTTCTGATGTAAACTCTCCGCTGATTTGGATATCATCCACTGTACTACTTTTATATGAATAGTAAGGATAGTTACTGTGTACTAAATCAACTTTTTGATAATCTGCTTTAGTCGATACAGTGATGTTAGGCAAATAAGGAAACACAACTCCGCCTGTTTCCTGTAAAACTTTAAACATATTAGAATTAAACAACTTCCATGTTGGAGTATTGATTCTCACACGCCAATCATTTTTGGCGCCTGGGTCTAGTTGAATCGCTGTTCCTTGGTTTCTAAAAATATCTGCGCCTTTCGGTAAATTTGCGCCTCTTTTTAAACTTAAGATGTCGTTTAAAGAACCGGCTGCTTTACTAAGGGTGCCGGCGATTCCTTGTATGCCGCCACCGAGACTACCCCCTGCAATTTTACTAAGACTAGTACTAATGTCTGATTTTATGGCACTGGTATTTTTTGCCAAGCTTTGTAGTGCGGCTGTTCCTTGACCTAGTATCCCATTAAATTTTCCAGCAGCTTCGCCGAAATTTGTACCAAGAGAGTTCTTAACAGCTGATGTGGCTCCGTTCAGTCCGCTGCCTATCTCACCAGACCACCCTGCTATTTTTCGATCTAATTCAATTTTTTTAATGTCACTAACTCCGGACACCGCAGCAGCGGTACCAGCATTAGTTACTTCTTGAGTAGCAGCATTCGCTGCCGCAACAAAAGCTGCATACGGATTAGTAGGTCGTGTCATTTTGGTAAGATAAATCCCTGTTAACTCTATTTATTATTAACAAAATGTGCTACTATTATAAGTAGTAGAGGATTGAAAATAATGACACAACCACCAAAGATAAAGTACCTAACAAACAAAGATTTATTAAAAGAAATACACCTAAGTAAGAACACATACTGTTCGTTCGTTAAACCAGAATATCACGAATACGATTTAATCGTACCCAATCTAGAAAAAATTAATGTTCGTACTGTAGCAGAAGCCAAAAGAAATAGAGCTGCTAAACTTTCAAAACAGGCCTACGAACAGTCCGATAGAAAGCTTCCCCAAAAAGAATTTGAAATAGATTATAAAAAAATCTCTAAACAAGATGTGGTGTTTAGAGTAATGACTTTCGAACACATTCCGTTGGCTCCGGGTCGCAAAAAAACTCTAAAAAATACCGCAGACAGTCATGAAAAAATTAACTTTCCTCCTTTCCAACATTGGAAATTTGACGACAATGATAATTTAATTTGTGTAGGTAAAAGCCACTGGCAGGGCGGTCTTAAAACTGGTAAATTTTCAAAAGATCACGGCCAGATGACCAACAACCTAGCTCGTATGTTTTTAAAACTCTGTGAACGTTACGCTACTAGAGGAAACGTTCGTGGCTATACCTACAACGACGAAATGCGAGGTCAAGCTATTTTACAACTGACTCAAATAGGACTACAGTTTGATGAGAGTAAATCCGATAATCCTTTTGCCTATTATACTGCTGCTGTTACTAACTCGTTCGTGCGAATTATCAACATTGAAAAACGTAATCAAAACATCAGAGACGATATATTGGAAATGAACGGCATGAATCCTAGTTGGACTCGTCAAAACTCAGGAAGCGGTAGCGGTGCTGTTAGTACTGCTCCCGTGGACGGCAGCGATTGGGATTGACCTAATCCTCTAAAACATCTACACTAAAATTTATGAGTTTATTCAAGAAAGCTGCGTGTTTTACTGACATACATTTTGGCCTTAAGTCGGGCAGTAGAGTCCATAATACCGACTGTGAAGATTTTGTTAAATGGTTCTGTGAAGAAGCCAAACGTGAAGGTTGCGACACCGCAATCTTCCTAGGTGACTGGCATCATAATCGTTCAACGACTGATGTCAGCACTATGAATTATACTGTTTCTAATTTAGAACGACTGAGTAATAACTTTGAAAAAGTATATTTCATACTAGGAAATCACGATCTATTTTACAAAGACAAGCGTGAAATCAATTCTATTGAATTTATGCGCCTGTTTCCTAATATAGTTCCTATCAAAGAAACATTAACCGAAGGCGATGTAACAATTATGCCTTGGTTAGTAGGCGACGAGTGGAAAAATGTACCTAATATCAAGAGCCGTTACATTTTTGGTCATTTAGAATTACCTAGCTTTTACATGAATGCTATGGTGCAGATGCCAGACCACGGTCAATTACAGAGCACACACTTTGTAAATCAAGAGTATGTGTTCAGCGGACACTTTCACAAGAGACAAACTGGTCGTAACATTACCTATATTGGTAATGCGTTCCCGCACAACTATGCCGATGCAGGGGACGACGATCGCGGTATGATGATTTTAGAGTGGGGCAAAGAGCCCGTTTACAGAACCTGGCCCGATCAGCCTACATTCAGATTGTACAAACTCAGTCAGATTATCGACAGCCCAGACAAACTGCTTCGTGAAAAGATGCATTGTCGTGTAACTATCGACTTGCCTATTAGTTTTGAAGAAGCTAACTTTATTAGAGAAACATTTATTCCGCAGTATAATCTGAGAGAATTGATGTTAATTCCGGAAAAGGTCGAAGTTGAATCTAATTCAACTCCTATCGATATTAATTTTGAGTCTGTTGATACTATTGTTATGAATCAAATTAATGCGATTGATTCGGATTCTTTTGACAAAAATCTATTGTTGGACATTTACAAAGATCTATGATTAAAATTAAAAATTTAACAGTTCGTAATTTCATGAGCGTGGGTAATCAAACTCAAGCTATTGATTTTGACAAAGGACAGTTAACTCTAGTACTCGGAGAAAACTTAGATCTCGGCGGTGACGATAGCGGTGCCCGTAACGGTACAGGTAAGACTACTATTATTAACGGTCTTAGCTATGCTATCTACGGACAAGCACTAACAAACATTAAAAAAGACAACCTAGTTAATAAGATTAACGGTAAAGGTATGTTAGTTACTGTAACTTTTGAAAAGGACGGAATCGAATATCATATTGAACGTGGTCGAAAACCTAACCTACTAAAGTTTAGCATTAACGGTCAGGAACAAGAGCAGTCGGATCTCGACGAAAGCCAGGGCGATTCTAGAGAAACGCAAAAGGCTATTGAAGAATGTTTTGCAATGAGTCACGAAATGTTCAAACATCTTGTGGCTCTTAACACCTATACCGAACCGTTTCTTTCAATGAAAGCATCGGATCAACGTAACATTATCGAACAGCTTCTAGGTATTACACTACTATCCGAAAAGGCAGAAGCTTTAAAAGAAGAAGCCAAGAGAGTTAAGGATGCTATTTCTACAGAAAATACTAGAATAGAAACTATCAAAGCTTCTAACGATCGTATACAGCAGAGCATCGAAGCGTTAGAAAGAAAAAAGAAACTGTGGGAAGATAATAAAATCAACGCAATCTCTGATCTTAAAAAATCTATCGCACATTTAGAAAAAATCGATATCCAAGCTGAGATAGAAGCACATAAATGCTGGGACGAATACAACAAAAAGAAAACCCGCAAAGAAGAAGCCGAGCGTTGGATCGCTAAGATTATCGCAGATAATGAAAAACAAGAAAAGTTATCTGAAAAACTAAAGAAAGAAATCGAAAGTCTCAAAGATCACAAGTGTTATGCCTGTGGTCAAGAAGTACACGATTCGAAACAAGAAGAAATTCTAAAACAAAAAGAAGATCTGTTAAGAGAAACAGCACTACAGATCCTAGCTAACCTGACGCAGGAAGAAGAACATCAAGCGACTTTAAAGACTATCGGTGAATTAGAAAAGTGTCCGATCACACAATATGACAATATTGAAGAAGCTTACAATCATCGCAATACTGTAGATTCGCTTAAAAAAGATCTTTCAGCTAAAGAAAACGAAACAAACCCTTACGATGATCAAATTGAAGAACTAAGAAACTCTGCTGTTCAGGAAATTGATTGGAACAATATCAACGAACTGACAAGATTAAAAGATCATCAGGAATTTTTATACAAACTGCTGACCAGCAAGGATAGTTTTGTTCGTAAAAAGATCATTGATCAGAATCTAGCGTTCCTAAATCAAAGATTAACCTATTATCTCGACAAGATTGGACTTCCTCACATCGTTGAATTCCAGAATGACCTAAGTGTAATCATTACTCAACTAGGACAAGATCTAGATTTTGATAACCTAAGTCGAGGAGAACGCAACAGACTGATACTAAGCCTAAGCTGGGCGTTCCGTGATGTATGGGAAAATCTATATCGTCCTATTAATCTGTTGTTTATTGACGAACTGGTAGACAGCGGCATGGATAGTTCTGGTGTTGAAAGCTCTATCGCTGTGCTGAAAAAGATGACCAGAGAACGAAACAAGAATGTATTTTTGATCAGTCATAGAGATGATCTAACCAGCAGGGTAAATCATGTGCTGAAAGTTATCAAAGAAAACGGATTTACCAGTTACTCAAATGACGTAGAGATAGTTGCATGAGTGACGATACCCACGAACTAATAATCAAAGCTTGCCAGGACTATTTTAAATGGCAAGATCGATTTGAACACAAAGGCTCAGACGAGGCAGGAATTAAGGCACGCAACGCATTAGGAGAAATCCGTAGATTATGCTTGCAAAGAAGAAAAGAAATACAAGAAAAAAGAGAATACAGGCGAACACTCAGAAATGCCAAGAACGGAAGACCCACGAACATAACTAAGGATGAGTATAAATGAGTTCAAATTGTTATGACATGGCACTTTCAAGGTATCGAAGTTCCGGAACTTCCGGAAGATTGCGTAGGATTCGTATACCTTATCACCAATAAAATTTCTGGTAAAAAATACATAGGCAAAAAACTAGCAAAATTTAGTAAAACTACCTATAAAGTAGTCAAGCTGAAAAACGGTAACAAAAAGAAAAAGCGTATCAAAGGCAAAATTGAAAGTGATTGGCGTGATTATTACGGCTCAAACATAGAGCTTAATAAGGACGTAGAGCAGTTAGGCACAGAAAACTTTACCAGAGAAATACTATTTTATTGTCAATCCAAGGCTGAATGCAGCTACATCGAAGCTAGGGAACAGTTTAGGCACAGAGTTTTAGAAAGAGATGACTATTACAATGGGCATATTCAGGTTCGCGTACACGGCTCTCACATTAAAAAATCACAACTTTTATTAGAATCACAGACTGACTTAGACACACCTAAGGCTCAATAAATCCAGGCAAAATAATGCGGTTTTTGGCTAGCGCAGGCCTAAGTTCGTGCGCCTAAGAACAACTGGACCTCGGGTCTCAGGGACGGAAATCTGTGCCGCAACAGTGCTCAACCACTACCCATCTGGATGATGATCGCTATCTAAGCCCTGCGATTTGGTTGTTTGAAAAGGATAAAAAGGCAAAATGAGGGGAGAAAAACCCCGCGTCTATGTATGTGATAGCGTATATTCATAGACCGCCGTTGTAATAAGACGGAGCTCGTGGTACCGGACAACCGCCACTGTAATGCTCTAACGCTGTGTGACTTGCCGAACTCGGATAATGTCTTTCTTGGCCCTTAGCTGGGCTAAGTGTGACCATAAGAATCTGGATAATACTTAAACTGCTTCGCAGTTAATAACTACTCAATGTTAATAAAAAAAGAAAAGTGCGTTGAGCGTTAGCGAAAACGCAAGCGAGCTTCGCTCGCTTTCTAATAAATAACAAATATATCTGCTTTCCGGAATAAAACATGAAACTACAAACTATCTTACTAGAACAACATCTAGAAAACTCAAGATCGATACTGCGTGAGAGTTGTAATGGATTAACTACCTATCAAAGGGCTATAGTAGAAGGAATTTACAAAGACTCCTTGCCTCTGATTGAAGCAACTTTGACCGCGCAACAAATACAAGATCTGTTCGGCGAAGTTGAGAAATCAGCTACTGCTGCTGGTGGAAATAGAACTATGCTAGGCAAAGGCATTGATGTTGCCAAAGCCGCAGATGAAACTATCAATAAGATAGGCAAGTGGATGCAGAACACAACTCCAGTTCAGGCATTTGATCAAAAATTTGAAGGGCTTAAAGGTAAAGTAGCTGAAAAGTTTCCGGGACTAGCAAAAAATCTTTCAGCAATGGGCGAGTGGGCCAAGGCCAATCCAGGAAAAACTGCTGCGATCATCGGTGTGTTAACAACTATAGCAGGTCTTGCGGGAGGTCCAGTAGGCGGTGCTATCGCTGGTCAGATATTAAGAGGCGCCACAGAATTACTCAAAGGCGAAAAACTTTCTACCGCGATCGGAAAAGGTATCAAGACAGCAGCTTACGGTGCTATCGCAGGTTGGTTATTAGACGGTCTAGGTGACTGGCTAGAAGGTATCAGAGCAGAGATGGTTCCGTTTAAACAGGTTCCGGGGCTGGTAAAATTAGAAGTTGGTCTGACCAAAACACTGCAAGCAGGCGGAATGACTATCAAGGACACTGTACACAATGTCTATGTTCCGGAAGATCTAGCAGGAACTATGATGGCAGCGATTAGACAAGCCAAAGGCGGAGACATTGATTCATTTAAATCAATTTTAGATTATGCTGAAGGTTTCAGCGTTTCTGATTATCTGCAAGGAAAGAACATGCTAGATGCTGCATCTAAGGCATTGGCACAACAAAATGACACGTTCTTACAGACAATGAAGACAGCCAATGACGTGATCAGATCCGCAGCACAAGGTGCTATCGCAGGTAAACTAGGTGCTGGCCAAGTCAAAGTTGACGGAGAACCGGTCAAAGGTGACGGAGCAGAAGCCAAGAAAGAAAGTTGGGAACCAAACTATTATGTTCAAACAAGACCACTAACTGAAGGTCAAGTTGGATATATGTTCAAGACTGTACAAAAGTTAAATGAAGGTCCGATGGATTGGATCAAAAAGAAAGCAGGAAATCTAACTACTAAAGTTACTGCTGACAAATTAATGAGTGCTTGGAAGAAAGCAGGTTCTCCAACAGACAGCAACGAAGTAGCAGAATTCCTAAAAGGTCAAGGTGTAGTTGACGACTTGGTAGCACAGGTCTATCAAACTATGAAATTGCCTGCACCGGGAACAGCACAGAAGCCTGCACCGCAGGCATTGACCTATAAAGAAGTAGTAGATCTAGTTAATAAACTTCCAGTAGATAGGAAAGTTAGATTGGCTAAATGGATCGCAAAAACCAAAGACGCTAAAAACACAACGCCTAAGGCACCGGCAGCAGGCGCAGAACCAGGGGTAGCATAATGAGATTGCACGAAATACTAACAGAAAGTCAAGAATTACAAGAAGGTCCGATACTTAATAAAATCGGTACAGCAGTAGGAAAAGGAGTCGGAACCCTTGCCAAAGGAGTAGGTGCAGTAGCAGGTGGAGTGATGGGCCTAGGAAAAGCCATCAAGAAAGGTTACCAAGCTGGTAAATCAACAGTGGCCGGAGCAGGTGATGATGAAGCTGATGCAACTACACCACCTAAAGACGGAACTCCACCAAAAGACGGAACAAAACCAGCTCCAGCAGATGACGCAGCAGGAGGAGAAACCCCACCAAAAGGCGGAAAGAAACCAGTACCAGGCGATAAAAAAGCTCCAGTGGGTGGCGGAGACGCAGGTGGCGGTACAGCTCCAGCAGATGATGCAAGTGGTGGTACACCACCTCCAAAAGGTGGCGGCAAAGCCCCAGTAGGCGGCGGCGCAGGTGGTGAAGCACCTGCAGATGATGCAGCCGGAGGCGGAGGCGCGGGCGGCACAGCATATGCTCAAGCACAGCAAGCAATACAAGCATTACAGCCAAAAGATAGACAAAAGATTCTAACACTGTTACAGAACGATCCTAAAGTTAAAGCTAAATTAAATCCAGCACCTGCACCGGGTGCTAAACCAGCAGCTCCAGGCGCAGCACCAGCAGGTGGAACAGCGCCAGCAGCAGCCCCAGCAGCAGCGCCAGCAGGTGGAACAGCGCCAGCTCCAGCAGGTGGAACAGCGCCAGCAGCAGCGCCAGCAGGTGGAACAGCTCCAGCTCCAGCAGCAGGAGCAGCTGAACCAGCGCCAGCTAAAAAGAAAGGCGGTCGTAAAAAAGCAGCAGCACCGAGCCAAGCTGAGATTGATGCAGACCGCGAACGTCTAATGGGCCCAACAAGCGATTCAGTAATCCGCAAAGGAAACCTAATTGCCGAAGGACACTTATCTATTTTTAGACCAAGATGAAAATTGCAGAAATATTAACCGAAGCTGGAGAATTTGAAAAGGGACAAAATTTTGGAAAAAGATTATTGTCTCCTAGTCAATGGATTCAACCTGAACCTGGCGGCGACTATGAAAAAGGAGTAAGTTTTGGTCAAAAATTACTTTCTCCTAGTCAATGGTTTAAATCAGATCCAAATTCTTCATCTAAGGATGACGATGAAAAAAAACCCGCAAAGAAAAAAATAAAAACTGCAAATACTGTAGCACCTACGCCTCCGTCGTCAGAAATAATGGATCAAACCAAACAGATACTAAAAGGTGTGCTAAGAGGTGAGCCTAGATATAACGATGATCTAAAACAGTTATCTGCATTTAGAGCGTCTGTAAAGTCTGGAAAAATACAAACAAACGTTAATTCTGATCAGTTATCGTCTGCGTTAAAAACGATTATCGACGGTGATCAATTAAGTAATGATCAAATTAAGTTAATCAATCAATTTGTTTCTTAATTTAAAAGAAAGGTAGCCCTGTTTTTTTAGTAGTGTCAAGATTTTCTTTGATAATCTCTCCCACTAGTTCTCGCTCTTCCCAACTTAGATGCATGGCTTCAGAATAAGAAAGACCTCGCATATACCAACATAGCTTCAAGATATCTTTCTTAATAGCCTTTGCCTCATTGTCCATTTTTTCCGTTAGCCGTAAGATCTCCGGCAAAGGCATTGTTAAGATCTTACTGCGAAAAAATTTGACTGGTCCATAGTAATCGGAAGATCAAAGTCTTTGGTACATTCATTACATTTTACCAATGGCTTATATTCGATTTGTTCTTTGAGACCCTTGACATGATCGGCGATCTGTTGAAAAATTTCCTTAGGAGCATTGTTGATAAAATCAGTAATTGTTTTTGAATCTTCAACAACACCTTCGGGTGCTTCGATTCTAGTGATACAACCTGCAATTAGATCAACAGTTAGTTCAGTAAGCTTAACAAAACTCTTACCAAATCTATCAAGTTTTTCTTCATCGCTCATATTATCGTCGTTGATAATATTAAACACACGTTGTTCTTCTAATGTTTTGATAGAAGTTTTAGTTAGTTCTTGATATGTGTAAGGTCTAATGTGAACTTTTAATGGATCAATTTCTACAGAGTCTACAAAGTCATAGCCGTCATAGACGCCTAGCCAATGTTGTAGATTAACATCATAATCGTTTTCTGCTTTGCAATGAGGACAGCTAGTTGATACTTCCATCTTTTCTCCGTAGGTGGCTAATCTAATGGCTACTAAACAGAGATCGAGATCGATACTAGGCATTTTCCAAGGATCTTGGATTGCAGGAATACAACTCTTGATCAATTCAACAGTGCTCTGACCTGATAATAATGCATCTGGAGTTTTGAACATCAGTTCGTCTTTAGCTGTCATAGAATAGACAGCATATTCTTCGTTAGAACTTACATCCAAAGTTCCATTGGGATAAAATTTGCCTTTAGAAGGTAATTTAACATACAGCTTGGGCTGTCTGTACCATTGCGCCAAAGGGTTCTTTTTTGACAACGGAATTTGATTATTAGTATCTGAGCTCATTTTTTCTCCAAATAAATACATTATCACTCTAGGTATTTATATACGTAGTTTTCACCGAAAAAAATAAAATATGGCACAACCAGTACTAGTAGACATCCCGGGAATTGGCACAGTAGAAGCCAAAAATGCCGCGTCTGAACATACTCTTAATGAAATACTTAAGATACTGAAAAAGTTTGAAAAACAAAAGCTAAGTGGTGGTGCCGGTGGCGGCGGTGGAGGAGCAGGCGGTCGAGGTGGCCCGGGTGGCCCGGGTGGCGGACCAAAAAAACCCAGCGCCGAGGATAAAAAAGAGGAAGAAGAAAAGAAAAGAGCAACATTTACCTTGGCTAAAATGGGCTCATCAATTAAGTTTGTTGCAGGCACATTAAGAGGTCTAGGCGACGGTATCACTAGTATCATACAGGATTTTGCCAATGTAGGTGATAGCTTAACTAGTGCTGCTGGAATCTTTAAAAGTATTCCGTTAGTAGGTCCTGCATTTGCCGCGGTCGCAGGTGCAGCTGAATCTGTAACCAAAAGCTATCAAGACGCTGCTGCCTCAGGAGCAACATTTGGCGGAAGCGTAAATCGATTCGCAGGTGCTGCCAGTGCTGCTGGTATGACTATGGAACAATTTGGTAGTTTCTTAAGAGGCAACACAGAGGCATTAATAGGATTCGGCGGAACAACAGAAGAAGGTGCAAAAAGATTTACCCAAGTTTCAAAAGCAGTTAGGGCAACATCCAGCGATTTATATGCATTAGGCTACGGTACTAAAGAAATAAACCAAGGTATTGCCAACTACGGAAAATTATTAAGAACACAAGGTATTCAAGAAGGCAAATCAACAGCGGATTTAACCAAGGGAGCAAAGGCCTATCTTAAAGAAATTGATGCCCTGGCCAAGATAACTGGTGTAGAACGTTCTGCCAAAGAAGCAGAAATGATGGCTGCTGCCAAAGATGCTCAATTCCAAGGAGCAATGGCAGGTAAGAGTGAAGAAGTTAGAAAATCATTTTTAGCCACACTAGGTGGATTGGCCGGAGGTATGCAAGGCCCGTTAGGAAACTTTGCCAAAGACATTTTAGCTACAGGTACTGCAACCACAGAAGAAAACCAAAGACTCTTAGCACAGATGCCTAAGACTGGTGCAATGCTTACTCAACTCAGAGCAAAGATGCAGAGAGGGGAAGCAGTTACAGAAGCAGAAAGAAACGCTCTTAATAATATGATGGCTCAGGAAGGCGCAGCCGCAGCTGAGCAACTAGGTGCAACGTTTGCCGCTGCTCCAGAATTCGCTGGTACGATGAATGCGTTGACTCTAGCACAGTCAATGCAACAGAACGCAGTTACCCAAGCCACTGAAGAACAAAAGAAAGCTAAAAACGAAACTGACAAGATGAATGAAAGGATTTCTAAAGCCAAGGAATCTCTAGCAGCATTTAGTAACAGTTTCCAAATGGCATTGGCAAATAGTGGTCTGTTAGATCTACTAATGAAAGCATTCCAATTCACTGCTAATCTAGTAATGACTTATCTAGTACCGGCATTTCAAATAATGGGTACTATTTTAACTGAAGTCGGCAGTGCATTAATTGATTTCTTAGAGCCTATAGTAAGACAAATCGGCGATTTTATCATGATGCATGTGATTCCGGCATTTATGGATCTTTGGCCTATTATACAGACTATTGGTGGAGTTATTAACGATTATGTTCTTCCGGTGTTAATGACATTAGGAGGATTTATATTAGATAATATTATTCCTATCCTTGTAGGATTAGGTGCAGGATTAACTGCCTATCTTGCGGCTGTTGCATATAATACTGCGGCTGCGGCTCTTAATACATTAACAACTAATGCAGAAACAGGTGCTAGAGTGGGACTATTATCAGGATTAGCTGCACAAATTAAAGCAACATGGGCAGCGGCAGCAGCCGCGTTAGGAGTATCTGCGCCAATGTTAGGTTTAATAGTAGCAATTACCGCAATAGTAGCTGTATTTTATGCATTATATAAGAGCGGTTGGAACATACCAACAGTATTCCAAGCATTAAAAGATAATCTAGAAAGATTCGGTATGAACATCATGGAATTTGTTGATATGATTCGGGAAAAACTTCCCGAATCATTTGGCGGATTATCTAAAGAAGAAGCAAAGCTAAGAGCCGAAGAAAGAGAAAAACGCAGAAAAGAGCTAGACGACCGAGAAAAAGAACGAGACAAAGAACGTGCAGCTACTGCCAAAGAACGAGGATTTGACTCTAAAGAAGAACAACGAGCACAACTTCAATTTAAATTCGACAATAAGAAATTGGGATTAGCTCAAGCAGAAGTAAAAACTTTAGAACAAAAACAAGCAGCAGAACAATCACTTAATTTAAGTGATCCTCATGCCATGCTAAAAGGATTAGCAGCATCAGAAGGAAGCGCATTTATCAAAGACTCTCCTGCTACGACCACAACGCCAACTCCGCAGGCAGCGCAGGCAGCTACCCAAAATACTCCCGCACCAGGGCAGGCACCCACATCAACTACAAACACAACACAGGCAGGTACATCCTCTTCAGATTCTACACCTTCGGGAACTAGAACAGCTACTCAAGATAGCGGAACAACTGTCTTAACTACTTTAAATAATAACATAGAAAGAATGATCGCAACTCAACGTCAGACTAATCAATTGTTACAAAATCAATTGAGAGTCCAAGAAAACATGTCCGGAAATTTGGCTAACGATGTGTTTTCCAATGTTACGGTCTAAAGGATAATTACTAAATGAGCTGGAAAAAACACTTTACACCCGTAGACATTTCCAATATGCAGTCTGGATCAATGAGCCCGCTGTCGGCGGCCAAGCGACCCGGACCGGCACGTGCCAACTATTCCAGCTATCTACCAGATGTATACGCTGGTGCACCAAATCGTATTGAACGTTATATGCAGTATGATACAATGGACATGGATCCAGAAATTAATGCTGCTCTAGATATCCTATCAGAATTTTGTACACAAAAAGACAAAGAGAATTCTACTCCGTTTAATTTTAAATTCAAAAATAAACCAACAAACACAGAAGTAAAACTGTTAAAAGATGCACTACAAAAGTGGACCAAAGAACAACAGTTTGAAACTAGGATTTTTAGAATCGTTCGTAATACATTCAAATATGGCGACTGTTTCTTTATTAGAGATCCGCAGACTAAAAAGTTATTACACGTTGATCCTGCTAAAGTTACAAAAATCATTGTTAATGAATCAGAAGGAAAAACTCCTGAGCAATATGTTATACGTGACTTAAATTTTAACTTTAAAAATTTAGTGGCAGTAACGCCACACGGCACAACTAACACAGCACCGAGCGGCACAAGTTCATATACCAGCGGCGGTGGATTTGGTCGAGGATTTGTAGGCGATGCCGCCCGTCCGGCCGGAACTAGATTTCAAAACGATCAGAACGAAGTGGCTGTTGATTCGAAACACATAGTACATTTATCGCTGTCAGAAGGCTTGGATAACAACTATCCATTTGGAAATAGTTTGTTAGAATCAGTATTCAAAGTTTACAAGCAGAAAGAATTACTGGAAGATGCTATTATTATCTATCGTGTACAACGTGCTCCAGAAAGACGTATTTTCTATGTAGACGTTGGTAATATGCCAGCGCACATGGCCATGAGCTTTGTTGAGCGTGTCAAAAACGAAATACAACAACGTAGAATTCCAAGCTCAACTGGTGGCGGCACATCAGTGATCGATTCCAGTTATAATCCGTTAAGCACCAACGAAGATTATTTCTTCCCACAGACTGCTGAAGGTCGCGGATCTAAAGTTGATACGCTCGCCGGAGGTACTAACCTAGGCGAAATCACTGACTTACGTTTCTTTACTAACAAATTATTCCGTGCTTTGCGTATCCCTGCTGCTTATTTGCCCACAGGTATCGAAGAAGCGGCTAACACTGTCGCTGACGGTAAAGTAGGTACTGCACTGATACAGGAATTAAGATTCAACGAATATTGCAAGAGATTACAGGCTAGCATTATTGAAACTTTTGATTTAGAATTTAAGCTATGGCTAGATTCAAAAGGTATCAATATTGACAACAGTCTATTTGAAATTAAATTTAATAACCCTCAAAACTTTGCAGCATATCGTCAAGCAGAGCTTGATACTATGAGGGCCGCAGTGTATGCACAAGTATCGCAGATTCCGTATCTAAGTAAGAGATTCTCTATGAAACGATTCTTAGGTATGACTCAAGAAGAAATTTCAGAAAACGAAAGTCTGTGGAAAGAAGAAAATGCAGCTACACTAAAACCGCCAGCAAATCCTGCAGGAGAAATGAGATCAGCAGGAATTACGCCAGGCGGCATGGCCGCAGATGCATCAGGTCAAGCAGCAGAAGCTCCAGAAGACATGGCAGCAGCAGCTGAAGCTGGAGCCGAAGCAGCTCCGGCTGAACCAGCAGCCTAATAATAAATACACTATGCTTCTTAACGAATTTATATACTATTCAAATTCCAGTAGTGAAATTGCCTCTGATCGTAGATATGAAAACGACAGGGATTCTGACGTTCTAAAAAGAAGCGACAGTCGCAAAATTAGGCTGACCTTGGGTCAAATTAATAAATTAAGAATGGCCTCGGAAGCTCACGAAGCCGAAAGAGATTCCGAGTTAGAATTTATTAAGCAGATGTATGGACAGCCACCAGCAGAACAACCAGCACAATAATCCCATAAGCAGATATCAACATATACCAGCCTTTGTTTTAGGTAACGGTCGCAGTCGCTTGACTATAGATCCTTCTAGTTTACTAAAATTAGGTATAGTTTACGGATGTAATGCACAGTACAGAGAATATGATCCACATTATCTAGTAGCTGTAGATGTAAAAATGGTCAACGAAATCATAGCGTCAGGGTACCATAAAACACATTCTGTTTGGACGAATCCTAACAAAGGAATTACTACAAAAACAAATGTTAACTTCTTTAATCCGCACAAAGGCTGGAGTAGCGGGCCAACAGCACTATGGTTTTCTGCGATGAACGGCCATAAAGAAATCTATATTTTGGGATTTGACTACCAAGGACTTGCAGGCGGCAGATTTAATAATGTCTACGCAGATACATTTAACTACAAAAAATCCACTGATGCAGCTACATTTTTTGGAAACTGGTTAAGTCAAACCGAAAAAGTTATAAAAGAATACAAGAGTGTAAAGTTTTTTAGAGTGACAGAAAACGGAGGTTATGTGCCCGATAAGCTAGGACCGCAGCTTCCAAATCTTAGTCATATTACCTACGACGAATTAGATAAAAAATTTGGAGGAAGTATATATTCCTATCAAAATCTTCAAAAAACTACCATTTAACGGTGGTTTATAATATTAGTTGTAAATATATGACATGACAGCCTAACCATCTAAGGAGAATATAACATGGCAGAAAAGAATAATTTGGTCGAGCAGATGCTCGAACATCTAGTCAACGGCGATCAACAAAAAGCCGAAGATCTATTCCACGAGTACGTAGTTGGTAAATCTCGTGAGATCTACGAAGGTCTAATCGACAGCGAATTAGCTGAAGAGACCAAAGACGAAGATGAAGATGAAGATGAAGACAAGAAAAAGGACAGCGAAATAGAAGAAGATTTCGAAGAAATCGCTTTAGAAGCTGATCCTACAGATGATCTAGCTTCAGAACTAGACAGCGAAGATGAAATGGACATGGGCGACGATGAATTAGGTGATGACGATTCTGAAGACAAAGATCCAGAAGAATTATTCCAAGACCTAGACGCTATCGTTGACGAACTACAAGCTAAATTTGACGAACTAAAAGGCGGCGACGAAGGCGACATGGACATGGGCGGCGACGACGAAATGAAAGATGATTTCGATCTAGAAACTGTTCGCGAATATGTTGAAAAAGTTCCAGCAGGCCACGGCGCTGAAAAGAAAGGTGCTGCTGAAAAAGCTGACAACAAAAAGTCTTTAATCGACAACATGAAAAATGACATGGGCGGTACAACTGCTAACATTCTTTCTAGCAAAGAAGACGGCGGCGACAAAGGTACTGCTGGTGGCCTAGCTAAAAACAAAGCACAAGAAATGAAGACCGGCAACATCAATGTTCCAGGCGGTAAAGCAGGCGGCGCTTTCTCTACTAAAGAATCTGGACACGGTGCTGAGAAAAAAGGTCAAGCAGAACAAGCTGATAACAAGCAAAGTCTTTTCCGTGGTCGTAGGTAATAGGTAACGATGAAAACTACCCTATCAGAACATTTGAGTTTTGACCAGGCGCAGATTGTCTTGGAGCGAGACGAGGGCAGCGACGGTCGTAAGTCGCTGCATTTAAACGGCATTTGCATACAAGGTGATATCCGTAATGCAAATCAGCGTGTTTATTCTTCTCAGGAAATTGGCAGGGCTGTCAAAACGCTCAATGAACAGATCTCTGGCGGATACTCAGTTCTAGGCGAAGTTGATCATCCTCAGGATTTAAAAATTAACCTAGACCGTGTCAGTCACATGATCACAAAAATGTGGATGGACGGTCCAAACGGCTACGGAAAACTTAAAATCCTCCCAACTCCTATGGGTCAGTTAATTCAGACCATGTTAGAGTCGGGAGTTAAGTTGGGTGTAAGCAGCAGAGGCTCAGGCGAAGTAGACGGTAGCGGTAATGTCAGAGGTTTTGAGATTATCACTGTAGACGTAGTAGCTCAACCATCCGCCCCGGGAGCATACCCAACACCAGTTTACGAACACCTCATGAATAACAAAGGTGGATACCAGGCATACAAAATAGCACAAGAAGTCAAAGGCGATATTAAGGCACAGGAGTACATAGCAGAGTCCTTGAAGAGAATTATCTCTGGACTTAGATAACAAGGAGAATCACATGCTAGATTTCGTAAAACAACTATTTGAATCCAATGTGATTTCCGAAGAAACCAAATCGGAGATTGAACAAGCCTGGCAGCAGAGAGTTCAAGAAAACCGCGAACAAGTCACAGAAGAATTACGTGAGCAGGTAACTGCTCAACTTCGTGAAGAATTTGCACAAAAGTATGAGCATGATAAGACAGTAATGGTTGAAGCTGTTGAAAATATGATCGCAGACCGCTTAACAGCAGAGCTATCAGAATTCGCAGAAGACCGCCAAGGCTTAATTGAAGCTCGTGCCAAGTATGTAGCTAAGATGAAGACTGATGCAGAAGTGCTTGAGTCTTTTGTTCTTAAAAATCTACAGAAAGAACTTGCAGAATTACACGAAGATCGTAAGTCAGTAGCTGACAACATGGCTAAATTAGAATCATTCATTGTGGATGCACTGGCGAAAGAAATCGCAGAATTCCACAGCGATAAGAAAGATCTTGCAGAAACTAAAGTCCGCTTGATCAAAGAAAGCCGTGAAAAATTCGATGCCCTCAGAACAGCATTCATTAAGAAGAGTGCTAAGGTTGTTGAAAGTGCTATTTCTAATGGTATTAGAAATGAACTTACACAACTACGTGAAGACATTGAAGCAGCTCGTAAAAATGACTTTGGTCGTAGGCTCTTTGAAAGTTTCGCCAGCGAATATGCAGCAAGCTATCTCAATGAGAAGAGCGAAACTGCTAAACTGATGAAGATAGTTAAGCAAAAAGAAGCTGAACTACAAGAAGCAGCAAAAGTAGTAGCAGAAACACAGAAACTTGTCGAATCAAGAGAAACTCAGTTAAAGATCGCTAGAGATCTTGCAGAGCGCAAAGAAGTAATGAGCGAACTGTTAGGACCTTTAAGCGGAGACAAACGCTCAGTAATGCGCGAATTGTTAGAGTCTGTGCAAACAGAAAAACTAGTTTCTGCATACGAGAAGTATCTACCAGCTGTAATGGATGGAGCTACTACACAGAAAAAACAGGCACTAACAGAGGCAGCAGACCCAGCTCCAACTTCACAGAAGGAAGTGGTAACAGGCGATAAGCAGGCACAACAAATCGGCAGTGAGGAAAAGACTGCTGAAATATTTGACATCCGCAGGCTTGCGGGACTAAAAGTTTAAGGAGAACTATAATGTCACAACTACTCGAGTCACGCTGGTCGGAAACCAAAGAGGCCCTATTAGAAGGTCTACAAGGTAACAAGCGCACAGTTATGGCAACTACTCTAGAAAATACCCGCAAGTATTTGGCAGAGAGTGCTACTGCTGGTGCTACTTCCGCTGGCAACGTTGCAACACTAAACCGCGTCATTCTACCAGTAATCAGACGTGTTATGCCAACCGTTATCGCTAACGAGTTGGTCGGCGTACAGCCAATGACTGGTCCAGTTGGTCAGATCCATACCCTACGTGTTCGCTATGCAGATAGCTTTAACAGCACAAGCGGTACTGATACAACAGCTGGTGATGAAGCACTAAGCCCATTCAAGATCGCTGAAGGCTATTCTGGTGCAGTTAACGACAAGGCAGCTTCTACAGCAGCTCTTGAAGGTGTAGCTGGTAACAGACTAAGCATTCAAATCTTGAAACAAACAGTTGAAGCTAAGACACGTAAATTGTCTGCTCGCTGGACATTTGAAGCTGCTCAAGATGCACAAGCCCAACAAGGTATTGACATCGAAG